>MDTA01170677.1_pt1 | contig 57773 bp, 50 predicted proteins | sample 811151 | NCBI WGS metagenome assembly MDTA01 (sample SAMN05326648, study PRJNA326480) | marine metagenome | isolation source: seawater | place: Indian Ocean: South | collected 2010
GCGGTCCCGGAAGGCACCACCATTGCACCGCGTCTCGGATACGGAGCAACAACACCTGAAAACCAAGGTCTCTGGAATCCTGCCGGGAGCTTCGCTCCCTTTCGCGGGCAGGGCCCGCTCCCACAGCTCGCTCCCACAAGGCTGGCTCCAAAAAAAAGCCCCACCGAAGCGGGGCTTTTTAGTTCCGTGCGCCCGGAGGCGCCGACACCGGATCAGCTCGCTTGAGCCACCGGAATCTTCACGGTATCCGCCACGTTCTGATATTCGTCCATGCGGTCGAAGTTCAGGTAGCGGTAGATCTCACCGGACATGGCGTCGATGGTGCCGGCGTACTCCATGTATTCCTCGGCGGTGGGCAGTCTGCCGATCACCGCGGCGATGGCCGCCAGTTCCGCCGACGCCAGGTAGACGTCCGCGCCCTGGCCGAGGCGGTTGGGGAAGTTCCGGGTGGAGGTGGACACCACCGTGGACTTCGCCGCCACCCGTGCCTGGTTACCCATGCACAGCGAGCAGCCCGGCATTTCGGTGCGCGCGCCGGCGCGACCGAAGATGTTGTAGTAACCCTCTTCGGTGAGCTGGTGCTGGTCCATCTTGGTGGGCGGCGCCACCCACAGACGGGTGGTCAGGCCTTCCACTTTCTCCAGCAGCTTGCCGGCGGCGCGGAAGTGCCCGATGTTGGTCATGCAGGAGCCGATGAAGACCTCGTCGATCTTCGCGCCGGCCACGTCGGACAGCGTTTTCGCGTCATCCGGGTCGTTCGGGCAGCACAGTACCGGCTCGTTGATCTGATCCATGTCGATCTCGATCACGGTGTGGTACTCGGCGTCCGCGTCAGCGCGCATCAGGCTGGGGTTGGCGAGCCATTCTTCCATGCCCTGGATGCGGCGCTCCAGGGTACGGGCGTCGCCGTAGCCGTTGCCGATCATCCACTTGAGCAGGGTGATGTTGGACTTCAGGTACTCGCTCACGCTGTCTTCGGACAGGGTGATGGTGCAGCCGGCGGCGGAGCGCTCGGCGGAGGCGTCGGACAGTTCGAACGCCTGCTCCACGGTGAGGTCGTCGAGGCCTTCGATTTCCAGTACGCGACCGGAGAACACGTTCTTCTTGCCGGCCTTGGCGACGGTCAGGTGGCCTTCCTTGATCGCCTGCATCGGGATCGCGTGCACCAGATCACGCAGGGTGACGCCGGGCTGGCGCTTGCCTTTGAAGCGCACCAGCACCGATTCCGGCATGTCCAGCGGCATCACGCCGGTGGCGGCGGCGAACGCCACCAGGCCGGAGCCCGCGGGGAAGGAAATGCCCATCGGGAAGCGGGTGTGGGAATCGCCACCGGTGCCCACGGTGTCGGGCAGCAGCATGCGGTTCAGCCAGGAGTGGATGATGCCGTCACCCGGGCGCAGCGACACGCCGCCCCGGTTCATGATGAAGTCGGGCAGGGTGTGCTGGGTTTCCACGTCCACCGGCTTGGGGTAAGCGGCGGTGTGGCAGAACGACTGCATCACCAGATCCGCCTGGAAGCCCAGGCAAGCCAGGTCTTTCAGCTCGTCGCGGGTCATCGGACCGGTGGTGTCCTGGGAGCCGACGGTGGTCATCTTCGGCTCGCAGTACATGCCCGGGCGAACGCCTTCCAGGCCGCAGGCCTTGCCGACCATCTTCTGCGCCAGGGTAAAGCCGGCGTTGGAGTCGCCGGGCTGTTCCGGCTTACGGAACAGGGTGGACTCTTCCAGGCCCAGGGCGGTGCGCGCCTTGGTGGTCAGGCCACGGCCGATGATCAGGTTGATGCGGCCGCCGGCGCGTACTTCGTCGAGCAGCACCTGGGAGCGCAAATCGAATTCGGCGATCACCTCGCCGTCTTTTTCCACCCGACCTTCGAACGGATAGATGTCGATCACGTCACCGGTGTTCATCTTCTCGACGTCGCACTCGAACGGCAGGGCGCCGGAGTCTTCCATGGTGTTGAAGAAGATCGGCGCGATCTTGCCGCCGATGCAGACGCCGCCGGCGCGCTTGTTGGGCACGAACGGGATGTCGTCGCCGAAGTGCCACAGTACCGAGTTGGTGGCGGACTTACGGCTGGAGCCGGTGCCGACCACATCGCCTACATAGGCGACCGGATGGCCCTTGGCTTTGAGCTCGTCCATCTGCTTGAGCGGACCGATCTCACCGTCTTTCTCGGGCACGATGCCTTCGCGGGCGTTCTTCAGCATGGCGTTGCCGTGCAGCGGAATATCCGGGCGGCTCCAGGCGTCCTGGGCCGGGGACAGGTCATCGGTGTTGGTCTCGCCGGACACCTTGAAGACGGTGACGGTGAACTTCTCGGAGAGGTCCTTGCGGTTGGTGAACCACTCGCCCTCGGCCCAGGATTCGATCACTTCCTTGGCCTTGGCGTTGCCGGCTTTCATTTTGTCTTCCACGTCGTGGAAGGCATCGAACACCAGCAGGGTGTGCTTGAGTTCCTTGGCGGCCACGTCGGCCAGTTCTTCATCGTCGAGCAGCTCGATCAGCGGCGCCACGTTGTAGCCGCCCTGCATGGTGCCGAGCAGTTCGGTGGCACGCTTGCGGTCGATCAGAGGGGAGCTGGCTTCGCCTTTCACGATGGCGGTGAGGAAGGCGGCCTTCACGTAGGCGGCCTGGTCCACGCCCGGCGGGACCCGGTTCACGAACAGGTCCTGAATGAATTCTTCTTCGCCAGCGGGCGGGTTTTTCAGCAGTTCCACCAGTTCGGCGGTCTGCACTTCGTCCAGCGGCTTGGGCGGAACGCCCTGGGCGGCGCGCTCTTCTACGTGTTTGCGATAGGCTTCTAGCACAGCGAATCCCTCGTTTCGTCTGACTGATTTCTTTTGAAAATCAGTTGTTTGGGGTATGTCCGGGGGTGGAAATGCGCGCGGAGTATAGCGGAAACGGTATCCACTGTTAAATCAAACAGCCCTTAGAGCCATTCATGACATGAATGTTCGGAATAACTGTGGGAGCGGGGCCCGCTCGCACGGTGGTGCGTTAATAGGGCAGGGTGCCGCCGGGCGGCTGGCGGCGAAAGCGTTTGTAGCTCCACAGGTACTGCGCCGGCTCCTCGAGGATCACGGCCTCGATGGAGCGGTTCATGGCTCGCAGGGCGTGGTCCAGGTCCTCGTCGTGGATATCCGGGTCGGCGGGCCGCACGCGGATCTCGAAGCCTTGGTCGCCGGGCAGCCGGCGGGCCCAGGCCATGAACACCCGGGCGTTGGTCTGCTTGACCAGCTTGCAGCTCAGCGTGCCGGTGTAGGCGGGCTGGCCGAAGAAGGGCGCGAAGCGGCCGCTGCGGCGGTCCGCCACCTGGTCGGGCAGAATCGCGGTGAGCGCGCCCTTGCGCATGGCGCGCACCAGCCCGGCCACGCCGCGGGCGGTGGCCGGGTACATGGTGGTGCCGAAGTGTTCCCGGCCCTGCTTCACCAGCGCGTCCAGTTCCGGCAGACCGGACGGCGCGAACATGGCGTGCAGGCCGAATTCCCGGGCCAGCCAGAAGTTGAGCACCTCCCAGCAGCCCAGGTGCGGGGCCAGGATCAGGATCGGTTCCTGGTTGGCCACCGCTTCGCGCAGCGGCCCGTCGCCCTGTTCCGACACCACCCGCCGCAGGCCGTCCTCCGGTTTATTCCAGAAGCGGGCGATCTCGAAGGTGTTCTTGACGCTTTCCACCAGGGATTCGCGCACCAGCGCCTCGCGGTCCGGGTGGTCGGGCAGGCAAAGAGACAGGTTGATGCGGGTGACCTGGCGGGCTTCGGTGGACAGCCGGGAAAGCAGCCCGCCGAGCGCGGTGGCCAGCGCCCGGTTCAGCCGGAACGGCAGCAGACCGAGCAGGCGCAGCGCGCCCACGGCGGCGCGGCCTTTCAGCGTTTGGATATAAGGATTGGTTCGACGGCCCATGGCCGGCGATTATACGGGGGTGTGGGTATAACGCCAGCCGTCGCCTATAATGGCCGCCCTAATTTCGAGGTGCCCATGACCGATATTTCCCCGCTGATCGAGTTTTTACCCTGCAGGACACCGGAGGCGTGGATTGGCTGGGCGCTGGAGAACGAGACGCTGCTGCTGATCGACCACGCGCACTGCGAGAAGAAGGCGGCGTCCACCGCCCTGAACCTGATGTTCCGCTACGTGGACCGCCCGGAATTGCTCGACAACCTGAGCCAGCTGGCGCGGGAAGAGTTGCTCCACTTCGAACAGGTGGTGGGCCTGATGCGCGAACGCGGCATCCGCTACGATCACCTCTCACCGTCCCGCTACGCCGGCGCGCTGCGCGCCGAAGTCAGCACCTCGGAACCGCAACGCCTGGTGGACACCCTGATCGTCGGCGCCCTGATCGAAGCGCGCTCCTGCGAACGCTTCGCCGCGCTCGCGCCCCATGTCGACGCCGAGCTGGGCCGCTACTACCGCTACCTGCTGAAAAGCGAGTCCCGCCACTTCGAAGACTACTTGAATCTCGCCCGGCGCTACGCCGAGACACCCATCGACGACCGCATCGCGTTCTTTAAGGAAAAGGAGAAGGGCCTGATCGAGTCACCGGACAGCGAATTCCGGTTTCACTCCGGAACACCGGAAGCAGTTGATAGTTGACAGTTGATAGTTGATAGCGAAAAGAGGCGCGTTGCGGAAATGCAGGGGTTCTATTGCGATTGTGCAGGAAGCGCGGGCAGTGGGGGTGACGACGCCACCAAGTCATCCCGCGCAGCTATCAACTGTCCACTATCAACTATCAACTGATTTCCCAGTTTTCGAGGCGGAGCCCATCGCTATCCGCCACGATCCACCAACCTAGTTCCCCCCAATCGCCGAGCACCCAGCGGGTGCCTGTGCCGTCTTTGAGGGCCACGTCGTGGACGGCGGGGCGGTGGGTGTGGCCGTGGATCAGGTGGCGGACGCCGGCGTCTTCCATGACGCGGACTACTTCCGCCGGGGTCACGTCCATGATGTTTTCGGGCTTGTTGGCGTTGTTGCCCTGGCTCTGCATGCGCATGCCCTGGGCGAGGGCGCGCCGCTCTTCCAGGGGCTTGGCGAGCATGCCTTGCTGCCATTGGGGGTCGCGGGCCATGGCGCGGAATTGCTGGTAGGCGTGGTCTTCGGTGCACAGGCTGTCGCCGTGCATCAATAGCGCCCGGGTGCCGTACAGATCGACCACGGTGCCCTCGTCCAGCAGGACACCGCCGCAATCGTCCGCGAATTGATCGCCGAGCAGGAAGTCGCGGTTGCCGTGCATGAAAAACAGCTCGGAGCCGGCGTCGGAGAAGCGCCGGAAGGCGGCGATGGCCTGGCGGTTGAACGGGCTGTCGTCGTCATCACCGATCCATGCCTCGAACAGATCCCCCAACACATAGAGGCGGTCCGCTTTGCCGGCATGGTTGTCCAGCAGGGCTTCCAGCCCGGCCAGATGTTCCGGGCGGGCCGGATCCAGGTGCAGATCGGAGATAAGCAGGCTGTAATTCATAGGCTTACTGGCTGGCTTGCGGACTGTCGACACGACGGGCGTTTTCGATCACCACCGGGTCCTTGGGAACATCCCGGGCGGGTTGTCCGCCCAGGCGCTGGGTGCCGGTGGCCACGCCAGCGATCCGGTCCACGGTGTCCATGCCCTCGACCACTTCACCGAACACCGTGTAGCCCCAGCCGCGCGGGGTTTTGCCGGTGTGGTTCAGGCTGCGGTTGTCGACCAGGTTGATAAAGAACTGGGCGGTGGCGGAGTGGGGGTTGCCGGTGCGGGCCATGGCGATGGTGCCGCGCCGGTTTTCCAGGCCGTTACCCGCTTCGTTGCGAATCGGGGCGCGCGTCTCTTTTTTCTCCAGGTCCTGTTGCACCGGGTCGAGCGCAAAGCCGCCGCCCTGGATCATGAAGCCGCGGATCACCCGGTGGAACACGGTGCCGTCATAAAAGCCGGCGTCCACGTACTCAAGAAAGTTGGCCGCCGTGGCCGGCGCCTGCTCCTGGTTGAGCTCAATCACGATGTCGCCCTGGGTGGTGCTCAGGGTGACGCGCGGCCCCTCGGCCAGCGCCAGTGCCGGCAACAGCGCCAGCAGGGGAAGCAGCCAGCGCATCCTTAATCCTCCAGCACTTCGGCGGATTCGATCAGCACGTCTTCACGGGGCACGTCCTGGTGGAAGCCCTTGTTGCCGGTGGCCACGCCTTTGATGCGCTCCACGGTTTCCATGCCTTCCACCACTTTGCCGAACACCGCGTAGCCCCAGCCGTCGGGGGAGCGGGCCTGGTCCAGGAAGTGGTTATCGGCCACGTTGACGAAGAACTGGGCACTGGCGGAGTGCGGGTCCGAGGTGCGCGCCATGGCCACGGTGCCGGTCTCGTTGGAGAGGCCGTTACCGGCTTCGTTCTCAATCGGGGCGCGGGTCGGTTTTTGCTCCATGTCCGGGGTGAAACCGCCACCCTGGATCATGAAGTTACTGATCACCCGGTGAAAAATGGTGCCGTCATAATGCCCGTCCCTGACGTATTGCACGAAGTTCTCGGTGGTGGCGGGGGCGCGCACCGTATCCAGTTGCAGAACGATCTTTCCATAGGTGGTGGTCAACAGCACTTTCATGGGGTCTCCGGGTCCTGGGAGTCTTTGACTTTAGGGGGGCGCACTTTACACTAGCCAACCCCGTATTTCAGCCGCAGGCGGCTCAATGAGTGAAGCAAAAGCGCCCAGTAACTTTATCAGACAGATCATCGATCGTGACCTGGCCGAAGGAAAAAACAATGGCCGGGTGGTGACCCGGTTCCCGCCGGAGCCGAACGGCTACCTGCATATCGGTCACGCCAAGTCGATTTGCCTGAATTTCGGCATCGCCGAATCCTACGGCGGCGCCTGTCATCTGCGCTTTGACGACACCAACCCGGAAAAGGAAGAGGACGAGTACATCCACTCCATCAAGAAGGACGTGGAATGGCTCGGCTTCCAGTGGGCCGGCCCGGTGCGCTTCGCCAGCGACTATTTCGACCAGCTTTACGATCTGGCGGTGGCCCTGATCCGCAAGGGCCTGGCCTATGTGGACACCCAGTCGCCGGAGCAGATCGCGGAGATGCGCGGTAACTTCACCACCCTGGGGCGTAACAGCCCGCACCGGGACCGCTCCGTGGAAGAGAACCTGGCGCTGTTCGCCGACATGCGCGACAACAAGTTCGACGAGGGCGCCGCGGTGCTGCGCGCCCGCATCGACATGCAGAGCCCCAACCTGAACATGCGCGACCCGGTGCTCTACCGGATACGCAAAAAGGCGCATCACCAGACCGGTGACAAGTGGGTGATCTACCCGATGTACGATTTCACCCATCCGCTCTCGGACGCGCTGGAAGGCATCACCCACAGTCTCTGCACCCTGGAGTTCGAGGATCACCGGCCGCTGTACGACTGGCTGGTGGAGAACGTGGACGTGCCCGCCGAGCCTCGCCAGTACGAGTTCGCCCGCCTCAATCTCAACTTCACCGTGACCAGCAAGCGCCGTCTCAAGCTGCTGGTGGACGAGGGCCACGTGGACGGCTGGGACGACCCGCGCCTGCCCACCCTGAGCGGCCTGCGCCGGCGCGGTTACACGCCCGCCGCGATCCGCCATTTCTGCGAGAACCTGGGGGTCAGCCGCGCCGACTCGGTGATCGACATGAGCATTCTGGAAGCCTCGGTGCGTGACGATCTCAACCACAACGCGCCGCGTGCTTTCTGCGTGCTGAACCCGCTCAAGCTGGTGATCGAGAACTGGCCCGAGGACAAGGAAGAGTGGCTGGACGCGCCCGTGCACCCGCAAAACGAAGACATGGGCACCCGCCGCATGCCGATTACCCGGGAGGTCTATATCGACCGGGAGGACTTCCGCGAGGAGGCCAATAAAAAGTATAAGCGGCTGGTGCTGGGTGACCGGGTGCGGCTGCGCTACGGCTATGTGATCCAGGCCGAGGACATCGTCCGTGACGCCGACGGCGAGATCGTCGAAGTGCGCTGCAGTTACGACCCGGACACCCTGGGCAAGAATCCGGAGCCGGCGGAAGGGCAGGGCAAGATGCGCGGCGTGATCCACTGGGTCAGTGTCGCCCACGGGTTGCCCTGCGAGGTGCGCCAATACGACCGCCTGTTCCAGACCGCCAACCCGTCGAAAGTGGCCGAAGGCGAGAGCTTCCTGGACCACATCAACCCGGAGTCCCTGCGTGTGCTGGACGGCTGCGTGGTCGAACCCGGCCTGCGCGACGCGGATCCGGAGAGCCGCTTTCAGTTCGAGCGCGAAGGCTACTTCTGCGTCGACCGGGACAGCGTCGACGGCCGGCTGGTGTTCAACCGCACCGTGGGTCTGCGCGAGTCCTGGCCCCGCGAGGCCTGAGCCACGATGGTCGCCGCCACCGTCAGGCTCCCCGCGTTCCTGCGCGAGGCCGGGCGGCGGCAATGGCAATTCACGTTCCGCACCTTCAGCGCCGGCATGCTGGCGCTCTATATTGCGCTGGCCCTGGGGTTGGACGAGCCCAAGTGGGCGCTGATGACGGTCTATATTGTCGCCCAGCCGCTGGGCGGCATGGTGCTGGCCAAGGGCATATACCGGCTGTTCGGTACCCTCACCGGGGCCGCCACGGCGGTGGTGCTGGTGGCGACGCTGGCCCAGTTACACACCCTGTTTTTCCTCGCTCTGGCGGTGTGGCTGGGCCTGTGCACCCTGTGCGCCAGCCTGCTGCGCAACTTCCGCTCCTACGCTTTTGTGCTGGCCGGTTACAGTGCTTTGATCGTCGGCGTGCCGGCGGTGCTGCAACCGGACCAGGCGTTCACCATGGCGGTGGCGCGGGTCACGGAGATCGGCCTGGGCATTCTCTGTGTGAGCCTGATGAGCGTGCTGGTGTGGCCCCAGTCCGCCGGGCGCACCTACCTGCAGCAGAGCCGGGAACAGCTGGTGGCGCTGATCCGCCTGGTGTCGGACAGCGCCGCCGGCCGGCTTGACGGGCCCGCCCTGCAACGGCGCCGCCAGGCGTTGATCACCAGTGGCATGGCGTTGGAGGCCCAGCGCGAGCACGCCCTGTTCGATTCCGCCCGGCTGCGCCGCCACGCCGGTCTTTGCCGCCGGCTGGGCCACGAGATGCTGGCGCTGATCTCCTCGGTGGGGCCGCTGAACACCTATGTGAACCGCTACGCGGAGCGCCACCACCAGGACCAGGTGGCGCTGCTGCTCGCCGACATCGCGCGCCTGGATCCGGAGGCGTCCCCGGCGGCCCTGCGGGAGACCCTGTCGGCGCTCTACCAGCGCGCCCGGGAACTGGCCCGCTCGCTGCGCGGCGAAGTGCTCAGCCATGACGAGCAACGCTTCTACGCGCTGCAACTGGTGCTGGAGCACAGCGCCGAATTGTGCGACCGGCTGCGCTCCAGCGTGGCGCTCTACGCCATGCTCACCGATCAGGCCACGCCGGTGCGCTGGCGCGCCGGCACCTCGCGGCTGCATCTGGATTACGGGCAGGCCTGGCGCAACGGCGCCCGGGCGGCGCTGGCGCTGGGCGCCACGGTGGTGCTGTGGTTCTGGAGCGCGGCGCCCCAGGGGGCGGCCATGGCGATCCAGGTGGGGGTGATCTGCGCGCTGTTTTCCACCCGCGACGACCCGCTGGCGGCGGTGAAAGGCTTTATCAAGGGCGCCTTGCTGGCCACCGTGCTGGCCACGCTCTACCGGCTGGTGCTGTTGCCCGCCAGCGACGGCTTTCCGGCCCTGGTGCTGTGGCTGGCGCCGCTGTATCTGCTGGCCGGGCTGGCGATGGCGCGGCCGGCCACGGTGGCCACCGGCACCGCGCTGACCATCTTCTTCCCGCTGTTGCTGGACCTGCGCCCGGTGCAGGACTTTTCCGCCGCGCCGCTGTTCAACAATATGATCGGTCTGGGGCTGGGCATGGGCTTCGCGGTGCTCGCGTTCCTGTTGCTGTGGCCCGGCGACGACGCCGCCCGGGCCCGGCGCCGGCTGTGCCGGGATCTGTGCCGGACCCTGGGGCGCTGGCCGATCCGGCGGCGGCGCCCCCGCCATGAAATGGAAAGCCAGCTCTATGACCGCATCAGCCGTACGCTGCCCAGGCTCGATCCGGACCACCCCCGCGACGGCGAGCTGCTGCAGGGCGCGCTGGCCGCGGTGACCCTGGGGCTCGGGCTGCTTTATATGGACGCGCTGTGTCGGCGCGGCGTGCCGGCCTCGGTGCGGCTGGCGCTGACCCGCCTGATCCGCGACACCCAGCGCGCCCTGCGGGACGGCGACCAGGACCGCTGGCTGGCCCTGGCGGCCCGCGCCGACACCGTGGCCGGCCAGTGCCGGCGCGCCTACGACAGCGCCGCCAGCGACGGCGAGCGCCGCCGGCTGGTACGGGCGGTGGTGCGCCTGCGCATGCAGATCAATATTATCCGTGGCAACGCGGGCTTTTTCCTGAGCGGGTCCGGCGACGGCCCCTGGCGGGGACTGGAGGCGAACGGTGCTGCATGAGATCAATCTGGCCGGTGTGCTGCTGCCGCCGCTGATTCCGGTGGTGGTGCTGGGGTTGCTGATATTCTGGCCCGTGAACGGGCTGATCAGCCGCTACGACGGCTACCGGTATGTCTGGCACCCGGCCCTGGCGGGCCTGTGTGTGCTGGTGATGAGTCTGGCCCTGGCGCTGGGCCTGCTGATGCTTATAGGGAGAGTGTGATGGCTGAACCCCGCGCGGACGAAGGCCGGCCCCGCCGCTGGCGCCCGTTTTTAATCACCCTGGTGCTGGTGGCCGGCGCGGCCCTGGCGGTGTGGTTTCTCTGGCATCAGTACATGCACACCCTGTGGACCCGCGACGCCCGGGTGCGCGCGGCGGTGATTCAGGTGGCGCCGGACGTGTCCGGGCCGATCACCGAGCTGAACGTCAGCAACAACGCCCGGGTGGAGCAGGGCGACCCGCTGTTCGTGGTGGATCCGGAGCGCTACCGGCTGGCGCTGTTCCAGGCGCGGGCGGAGCTGGAGCACCGCCGGCTGGAGTCAAAGCTGCGCAGTGACGAAGCCGCCCGCCGTGATCGTCTCGGCAGGGCGGTCTCCGCGGAGGAGCGCGAGGAGGCCACCAGTCTGGCGGACGTGGCGCGGGCGGACCTGCAGGCCGCCCAGGCGGCGCTGCAAAAAGCCGAGCTGGATCTGGCTCGCACCCGGGTAACCGCGCCCGCCGACGGCCATGTGACCCATCTGCTGGCCCATGCCGGCGATTATGCCCGCGCCGGCGAGCCGGTGCTGACCCTGGTGGACGCGGATTCGTTCTGGGTGGAGGCGTATTTCCGGGAAACCCAGGTGCACCGGATCCGGGTTGGCGACCCGGCGAAGGTGCGGTTGCTGGGTGTGGACCGGGCGCTGGAAGGGCGTGTCGCCGGCATTGCCCGGGGCATAGGCAACACCAATGCGGTGGCCGGTGGCGATCAGGGTCTGGCGGAGGTGGCGCCGACGTTCGAATGGGTGCGGCTGGCCCAGCGGATTCCGGTGCAGATCGAGCTGCGGGCGGTGCCGGAGTCTCTGACGCTGGCGGCGGGCATGACCGCCAGCGTCAAGATACTGAATAGCGAACGCTAGGGAACCTCTGAACAACTCCCGGCGCGCTCTGGCTTTCAGGCTGGCCCGCAATCAAGGCGCGATTTTGAAGGCAGGCTGGTTGCCTGTCGAGAAATTGCAACGAAGAGTGCGGGCCAGCCTGAAAGCCCCGAAGGGCGCGGCCTGAAGCGCACATCTGCTGTACTTCGTCACTAGGAAAGGGAACCACCCTGTCCGTCATGACGAAGTACAACAGCTGCACGCTTCAGGTCACGCAGAGCGCGCCGGGAGTTGTTCAGAGGCTCCCTAGGCGCCGAACGCCTTCTCGCCCGCTTCCAGGGTCTGGAAGATCAGGGTGTTGATGGTCATCGGACCCACGCCGCCGGGCACCGGCGTGTAGGCGGCGACCCGGTCGGTGAGCGGCGCCAGCTCGATGTCGCCGCACTTCTCCGGGTGGAAGCCGGCGTCCACCACCACGGCGCCGTCCTTGATCCAGTCCGCCTTGATGAATTCCGGGCGGCCCACGGCGCCCACCACGATGTCCGCCTGCTTGACCAACTCCGGCAGGTTTTGGGTGCGGCTGTGGCAGATGGTGACGGTGGCGTTGGCGCCCAGCAGCATCAGCGCCATGGGTTTGCCGAGAATGGCGCTGCGGCCCACCACCACGGCGTGCTTGCCCTCCAGCGGAATCTGGTAGTGCTCCAGGATGCGCATGATGCCCTTGGGGGTGGCGCAGCCGTAGGCCGGCTCGCCCATGGCCATGCGGCCGAAGCCCAGGCAGGTGACGCCGTCCACGTCCTTCTCCAGGCTGATGGCGTCGAAACAGCGGCGCTCGTCGATCTGCTCCGGCACCGGGTGCTGCAGGAGAATGCCGTGCACGTCCGGGTTGTTGTTGAGCTCTTCGATCTGCGCGAGCAACTGCTCGGTGGTGGTGTCCTCGGGCAGTTCGATGGCCCGGGAGTCCATGCCGACCCGGCGGCAGGCGTTGCCCTTCATCTTTACGTAGGTGGCGGAAGCCGGGTCGGCGCCCACCAGCAGGGTCGCCAAAATAGGGGTGCGTCCGTCGGCTTTCGCCTTGAGAGCGTCCACGCGACGGCGCATTTCCTCTTCGAAATGCTGGGCCAGTGCCTTGCCATCCAGAATCTGCGCGCTCATTGAGTGTCTCTTGGTCGGGAATCGGGAGGCGCGGATTTTCGCACGCCGGCCGCGGTGGGGCAAAGGGGCGCGCGGACCGGTTCGCGGCGCGGCTGGCGAATAATCCAGCGAACGGTTCCGGCGCCGGGCGCGCGGCGTTGACGCTCCCGGGGGCGGCGAGTATTATGCCGCCTCGCTCGACCTGCTCGGCGGGGTGTAGCGCAGCCTGGTAGCGCGCCTGCTTTGGGAGCAGGATGTCGGGGGTTCGAATCCCTCCACCCCGACCAGTCAAGCGAAGACGTTTTACCGGTTCAGCGCCTGTAGCTCAATTGGATAGAGCAACGGCCTTCTAAGCCGTAGGTTGCAGGTTCGAGCCCTGCCAGGCGCGCCAAAGCGCGCCGACAGGCACACAAAGTACCAAACCAGTTTTGCTGGTGGCTGTAGCTCAGTTGGTAGAGCCCCGGATTGTGACTCCGGTGGTCGTGGGTTCAAATCCCATCAGCCACCCCAACATTGAAGCCTCCGGGGGTAATCCCCGGGGGCTTTTTTCGTATCGGTGTTCATGGCGGCGGGCATTGACTATAATTGCCGCCCTTCAAAGTATGCGGTCCGGGCCGGCACGGTCGGCCGTGGACCAAAAAGTCTTTATAAAGAGGATGTTATGCAGGTTTCCGTAGAAACGACATCAGGTCTGGAACGGCGTTTGACCGTGGGCGTACCCGCGGAAAAAGTGGATTCGGCGGTCGACACCAAGCTGCGCGAGGCCCAGAAAAGCGTCCGCCTGAACGGCTTCCGCCCGGGCAAGGTGCCGATGCGGGAAGTGAAACGTCGCTTCGGTGATGCGGTGCGTAACGAGGTCCTCGCCGACGTGATGCGCGAATCCTTTATTGAGGCGGTGGAGCAGGAATCCCTGCAGCCGGCCGGCATGCCCGGTTTCGAGGCCACCAAGAACGAGGCCGGCCAGGATCTGGAGTTCGTCGCCACCTTCGAGGTGTACCCGGACGTGGAACTGGCGCCGCTGGACAGCGTGGAAGTGGAAAAGCCGGTGGCCGAGATCAGCGACGCCGACGTGGAGCAGATGATCGAGACGCTGCGCGAGCAGCGCTCCGAGTACGAAGCCGTGGAGCGCGCCGCGCAGACCGGCGACCGCGTCAACATCGACTTCAAGGGCCTGAAGGACGGTGAAGCCTTCGAAGGCGGCAGCGCCGAAGGCCAGAACCTGGAGCTGGGCTCCGGCCAGATGATCCCCGGTTTCGAGGACGGCATCGTCGGCATGAAGCCCGGCGAAGAGAAGGACATCGAGGTGACCTTCCCGGAGGACTACCAGTCCGAGGAGCTGAAAGGCCAGGCGGTGGTGTTCCAGATCAAGGTGAACAGCGTCGAAGCCAAGCAGCTGCCGGAAGTGGACGCCGAGTTCATGAAGGCGTTCGGCGTCGAGGACGGCGACCTGGAGCAGTTCAAGGCGGAAGTGCGCAAGAACATGGAGCGCGAGCTGAAGAACGCGGTGTCCGGCAAGGTGAAGGAACAGGTCATGGACGGTCTTGCCCAGGCCCACGACTTCGATCTGCCGGAAGCGCTGGTGAAGCAGGAAATCGACCGCATGCGTCAGCAGATGATGCAGCAGTTCGGTGGCGGCCAGCAGTTCGACGCGTCGATGCTGCCCGAAGAGCTGTTCCGCGAGCAGGCGCAGCGCTCCGCGCGGCTCGGCCTGGTGGTGCGCGCGATCCTCGAGAAGCACGAGATCAAGCCGGACGCGGATCGCGTCAAGGCGCGGGTGGAAGAGATCGCCTCTCAGTACGAGCAGCCCGAGGAACTGGTTAACTGGGTGTACAGCAACCCGCAGCAACTGCAGCAGATCGAAGGCGCGGTGCTGGAAGACCAGGTGGTGGACTTCGTACTGGAATCCGCCAAGGTGGAAGAGAAGAGCATGTCCTACCAGGACGCGGTCAAGCCGCGCGACCAGCAGGGCTGATCACAACGCCAGGCGTTGCCCCGGACCCGCCGACAGGGTCCGGGCGGAAGACCTCCGACGTACCGGAAAACGGTATTTCGGAGGTTTTTTTGTTCTAAAAGGCCGCTTTTGTGCAACTTTTGCGCAGTTGAACGCCATATTGCCCCGCCTTTATAGACGCCCCACGGGGGCCACCTTACTATCAGGTGACCGCTATCGGGCGAACACCTTGTAACAGGGCCGGTTCGCCCCAATACCCGTTCACAGGCCGCGGCGCCGGAACAGCAGGTTGCGGACACGCCGGAGCGGGACACGCAGATATAGGAAGCGCTAGATGATAGACCTGAGCCGGATCACCTCCGTAACGCCGGAGATGAAGACTTTGATGCAGGACCCGACCAACGTGGGTCTGGTGCCCGTGGTGATCGAGCAGACCTCACGGGGCGAGCGTTCCTTCGACATTTATTCCCGTCTGCTGAAAGAGCGGGTTATTTTCATGGTCGGCCAGGTTGAGGACTACATGGCCAACCTGATCGTCGCCCAGATGTTGTTCCTGGAGTCGGAAAACCCGGACAAGGACATCAACCTGTACATCAACAGCCCGGGCGGTTCGGTGACCGCCGGCATGTCGATCTACGACACCATGCAGTTCGTGAAGCCCGCGGTGTCCACCATGTGCATCGGCCAGGCGGCCAGCATGGGCGCCTTCCTGCTCGCCGCCGGCGGGAAGGGCAAGCGCTACGCATTGCCCAACGCCCGGGTGATGATCCACCAGCCGCTGGGCGGCTTCCAGGGTCAGGCTTCCGACATCGAGATCCATGCCCGCGAAATCCTCAAGATCAAAGAGGATCTCAACCGCATGCTCTCCCACCACACCGGCCAGCCGCTGGAAGTGGTGGAGCGCGACACCGATCGCGATAACTTCATGGACGCCACCCAGGCCAAGGAATACGGTCTGGTGGACGAGGTGCTCAGCCGCCGCTGAGCCCGCCGGAACGGCGTATGAAAGCGGCCGAATGGCGGTCGCCGGGGCCTGAGCGGGCTTGAAAAAGCCGCGCTCTCCCTGCATCTTCAAAGTGACTACCAGGTTCAGAGGCGATTCGATGACCGATAACACCGGAAAGGGCGACGACGGCAAACTGCTGTACTGCTCGTTCTGCGGCAAGAGCCAGCACGAAGTTCGCAAACTGATCGCGGGCCCGTCGGTCTTTATCTGCGACGAGTGTGTGGATCTCTGTAACGACATCATCCGCGAAGAGGTCCAGGAAGAGACCGGTGACAGCGGCGACGAGCGTCTGCCCAAGCCCCAGGAAATCAAGACCACGCTGGATGATTACGTGATCGGTCAGGAGCGCGCCAAGCGGGTGCTTTCCGTGGCCGTGTACAACCACTACAAGCGCCTGGGCAGCCAGGGGCGCAGCCGCGAGGAAGTGGAACTGGGCAAGAGCAACATCTTGCTTATCGGTCCCACCGGCAGTGGTAAAACACTGCTCGCTGAAACGCTGGCGCGCCTGCTCAACGTGCCGTTCACGATCGCCGACGCCACCACGCTCACCGAAGCGGGCTATGTGGGCGAGGACGTGGAAAACATAATCCAGAAGCTGTTGCAGAAGTGTGACTACGACGTGGACAAGGCCCAGCGCGGCATCGTCTACATCGACGAAATCGACAAGATTTCCCGCAAGTCGGACAACCCGTCGATCACCCGCGACGTGAGCGGCGAGGGCGTGCAGCAGGCGCTGCTCAAGCTGATCGAGGGCACCGTGGCTTCGGTGCCGCCCCAGGGCGGCCGCAAGCATCCGCAACAGGAGTTCCTGCAGGTCGACACCTCCAACATCCTGTTCATCTGCGGCGGCGCCTTCGCCGGTCTGGACAAGGTGATCCGCGACCGTTCCGACAAGGGCGGCATCGGCTTCTCCGCCGAGGTGAAGAGCAAGGAAACCGTGCTGTCCATGGGCGAAACCCTGGCCGGCGTGGAGCCGGAGGATCTGGTCAAGTACGGCCTGATTCCCGAATTCATCGGCCGCTTGCCGGTGATCGCCACCCTGGAGGAGCTCTCCGAGGAGGCGCTGGTACAGATTCTTACCGAACCGCGCAACGCACTGACCAAACAGTACGTCCGCCTGTTCGAGATGGAAGGCGTGGAACTCGACTTCCGCGACGACGCCCTGAGAGCGGTGGCGCGCAAGGCCATGGAGCGCAAATCCGGCGCCCGGGGCCTGCGTTCGATCCTCGAGGCGGTGCTGCTGGATACCATGTATCAGGTGCCGTCGCTGGATGGCGTCGCCAAGGTGGTGATCGACAGTGCCACCATCGACGGTGAGTCCGAACCGCTTCTGATTTACGAGAACAGCGAGCAAACGTCCAGGGTCGCGCCGGATTGATCCGCGCGACCGGTTGATGGTCGTAAACCAACAAAGGGGCGATACGTGCTGAAAGATATTCCGTTGCTGCCACTGCGTGACGTGGTGGTCTACCCGCATATGGTGATCCCGCTGTTCGTCGGCCGGGAGAAGTCCATTGCGGCCCTGGAAGCCGCCATGGCCAGCGACAAGCAGATCATGCTGGTGGCGCAGCGCAACGCGTCCGATGACGATCCCGCGGAAAGCGATATTTACCGGGTGGGCACCGTGTCCACCATCCTGCAGATGCTCAAGCTCCCCGACGGCACCGTCAAAGTGCTGGTCGAGGGCGGCGCCCGCGGCCACATCAGCAAGGCCCGCTTCGGCGAGGAGGGCGGCGTCGCCGATGTCCGCGAACTGGACAATCAGATGCCGTCGGAAAGCGAGCAGGACGCCTTGTCCCGCTCGTTGCTCGCCAAGTTCGAGGAATACGTCAAGCTGTCCAAAAAAGTGGCGCCGGAGATCATGAATTCGGTGTCCTCCATCGACGAGGTCAGCCGCCTGGCCGACACCATCTCCGCCCACCTCCAGCTCAAGCTCGAAGAGAAGCAGGACGTCCTGGAAATGGTCGACGTGCGCGAGCGTGTCGAGCATCTGGTGGCGCTGATGGAATCCGACATGGATGTGCTGAAAGTGGAAAAGCGCATCCGTGGCCGGGTCAAGAAACAGATGGAGAAGAGCCAGCGTGAGTACTATCTGAATGAGCAGATGAAGGCGATTCAGAAAGAACTCGGCGACCTGGACGACAGCGGCAACGAGCTGGAGGATCTGGAAAAGAAGATCGACAACTCCGGCATGCCCAAGGACGCCAAGGAAAAGTCCAAGAACGAATTGAACAAGCTGCGCATGATGTCGCCGATGTCCGCCGAGGCGACGGTGGTGCGCAGTTACCTGGATTGGATGACCTCGGTGCCGTGGAAGAAGCGCAGCCGGGTGCGTCACGATCTGGCCCACGCCAAGGAAATTCTCGACCAGGATCACTACGGCCTGGAAGAAGTGAAAGAGCGCATTCTGGAATTTCTCGCCGTGCAAAGCCGGGTCGGCAAGGTAAAAGGTCCGGTGCTGTGTCTGGTTGGTCCGCCCGGGGTGGGCAAGACCTCCCTGGGGCAGTCGGTGGCGCGCGCCACCAACCGCAAGTTCGTGCGCATGGCCCTGGGCGGCGTCCGTGATGAGGCGGAGATTCGCGGTCACCGGCGCACCTACATCGGCTCGCTGCCGGGCAAGGTGATCCAGAAGCTGTCCAAGGTGGGCGTGCGCAACCCGCTGTTCCTGCTCGACGAAGTCGACAAGATGGGCATGGACATGCGTGGCGACCCGGCGTCGGCGTTGCTGGAAGTGCTGGATCCGGAACAGAACCACACCTTCAGCGATCACTACCTGGAAGTGGACTACAACCTGTCCGAAACCCTGTTTATCTGCACCTCCAATTCCATGAATATTCCGGCGCCGTTGCTGGACCGCATGGAAGTGATTCGTCTGCCCGGTTACACCGAGGACGAGAAGATCAACATCGCCTCCCAGTACCTGATTCCCAAGCAGATCAAGTCCAACGGTCTGCGCGAGAACGAACTGGTGCTGGATGAAAAGGCGCTGCAGTTCATCGTGCGTCATTACACCCGGGAATCCGGGGTGCGTGGCCTGGAGCGGGAAATCAGCAAGATCTGCCGTAAGGTGGTGAAGGAAAATCTGCTGGAAAAAGAGAACCGCACCATTACCCTGACGCCGGAAAACATTGATCATTATCTGGGTGTGCGCAAGTACGATTACGGGCGCGCCGAAGAGAAGGATCAGATCGGTCAGGTCACCGGCCTGGCGTGGACTTCGGTGGGCGGTGAACTGCTCACCATCGAAGGCGTGTCCACCCCCGGCAAGGGCCGTGTCACCACCACCGGCTCGCTCGGTGATGTGATGCAAGAGTCCATCCAGGCGGCCTGGACGGTGGTGAAAAGCCGCTCCGGCAACCTGGGTATCCGCCGCCGGCAACTGGAACGCAACGACGTCCATATCCACGTGCCCGAGGGCGCCACGCCGAAGGACGGCCCCAGTGCCGGCATCGGCATGTGTACCGCCATGGTGTCGGTACTGACCGGCATTCCGGTGCGCGCCGACGTGGCGATGACCGGTGAGATCACCCTGCGCGGCCAGGTGCTGGCCATCGGTGGTCTCAAGGAAAAACTGCTCGCCGCCCATCGCGGCGGCATTAAAACCGTGCTGATTCCGCAGGAAAATGAGCGGGACCTCAAGGAAATTCCGGACAAGATCAAAGAGGCTCTGGATATCCGGCCGGTAAAATGGATCGACCAGGTGTTGGAGTTGGCGTTAACGCACACTCCCACGCCGCTGAGCGAGGCGGAAGTGGAAGAAGACCTCGCTCTGGCCGAAGAAAAAGCGCAGAAAGGTTCGGAACGGCCCAGCACCCATTGAACCAAATGGGTGGCGGGCCGTCTCAAGAGCTCTTCCGTGACTTTGTTGTTCGTCTTTAAATGATTGATCAAAAAGGTTTTTTACTTTTATCCAAGCTGGTGTGACTGCACTTATCCTTCCTTGACGCCCCCTAGACCCATTGGTATAAAGGCGGCTTCGTCATACGGAGAGTGCATCGCGCCTCGACCATAAAACCGGGAAATAGAAAAGGGGAATTTTGTGAATAAATCCGAACTGATTGACGCCATCGCCGCGGCTTCCGATATCTCCAAGGCCGATGCGGGCCGCGCGCTGGACGCCACTCTGGATGCCGTGACCGGCGCTCTGAAGAAAGGCGACAGCGTTTCTCTGGTGGGCTTCGGTACTTTTTCCGTGAAGCAGCGCGCTGCGCGCGAAGGTCGCAATCCGCAGACCGGCGAAACCATCAAGATCGCCGCTGCCAACGTACCGGGCTTCAAGGCGGGCAAGGCGTTGAAAGACGCCGTGAACTGATCTGGCTTCAGGAGCGGTAGTTCAGCTGGTTAGAATACCGGCCTGTCACGCCGGGGGTCGCGGGTTCGAGTCCCGTCCGCTCCGCCAGCGCATAAGCGTATCCGTCTTGGGTGCGCTTTTTTGCTTTCCGGTACCCTATAAAAAGATTAGAGATTCCTTGGAGTAAACCATGCAGGAGTTCAGACGATTTGTCCGCGGGCCCGTGGGCAAGGTTCTGCTCGCCGCGATCATTCTTCCCTTTATCATTTCCGGGTTTTACGGGTATTTCACCGGAGGGGGTAGTGACAGCGCTGTTGCCGAAGTGGAAGGCAACAAAATCAGCCGCGGGTACGTCAGTTCGCGCACTCAGCAACTGCGTCAGATGCTGCGCCAGCAGAGCCCGGATATTAATGAATCAATGCTCGATTCGTTTATTCGCCCTGAGATGGTGCTGCAGGGAATCGTGAACGAGCAATTGATGATCGCCGCCGCGCGCAACGCGGACATGGCGTTCAGCGACGCCCAGGCGGCCGTGTTGATCCGCAATAACGACATGTTCTACGAGAACGGTCGCTTTTCGGAAACCCAGTTCGAGCGCATGGTGCGCGCCCAGGGCATGACCCCGCAGGGCTATCTGGAATCGCTGCGCCAGGAGCGCATCAGCCAGCAGTACCGCAACGCGTTCGCCGCCACCGATTTCGCCCTGGAAGGCGAGCTCGCCGAGCAACGCCGCCTGGGTGAACAGCGCCGCGACATTCGCTATGTGCGCCTCAGCGTGGACAGCCTGCGTGGCGATACCGAGGTTTCCGATCAGGAAGTGTCGGATTTCTACGACCAGAACACGTCCGAGTTCATGCGCCCCGAACAGCTGCGCGTGCGCTATATCGAGTTGACCCCGGAGCGCTACCGGGATCGCGTGGAGATCTCCGACGAGCAGATCCGCGCCGAATACGAAGCACGCAAGCAGATGCGTGACAGCGCCGCCACCCGCCGGGAAGTGGCCCACGTGCTGATCAGCGTCAACGACGAGCGTGACGAAAACGCCGCCGTGGAGCGGGCCCGCGAGGCGCGCCAGGCGCTGGAGCAGGGCAGCAGCTTCGCCGAGGTGGCGCGGGAATATTCCGACGACGCCGCCACCGCGCGCAGCGGCGGTAACCTGGGCCGGGTCGGTCAGGGTTCCCTGCCGGACTCCCTGGACGAGGCGCTGGCCGACATGGACGTGGGCGACGTCTCCGAACCGGTAATTTCCGACGCCGGCGTACACCTGCTCAAGGTGATCGAGGAAGAGCGCGCCGAAATGCCGCCGCTGGAGGATATGCGCGACGAGATCGTCACCGATCTGCAGAGCGCCCAGTCCGATTCCCTGCTCGCCGAGGATCTGGTGACCCTCGAAGAGCTGGTCTACGAGCACAGCGACCTGCAGGTGCCCGCCGAGCAGCTGGGCCTGGAACTGCAGACCACCGACTGGGTCTCCATGCAGGAACTGCCCACGGCGCTCAACAACGCCCGCGTCCGCGAAGCGCTCAACAGCGAAAGCGTGCGCGAGCAGGGCCGCAACAGCGACCTGCTGGAAGTGGCCCCGGGCCGCTTCCTGGCCCTGCGCCTGGAAGAGGTGAAGGACGCCGAGCCGCTGCCGCTGGCGGAAGTGAGCGAGGACATCCGCGCCCAGCTGCGCCTGCGCAAGGCCCGCGCCCGCGCCGAGGCGCTGGCCGAAGAGGCCCGCGCAGCGGTGGAGCAGGGCGCCGATCTGGCGGCCGTGGCCGAGCAACTCGACGCCGAGGTGCAGGAAGAAGCGGATCTGCAGCGCGGCGCCTCCGAGCCGGCCATGGAAGTGGTGGATGCCGTGTTCGCCACGCCCCGGCCCGCCGAAGGCGAAAGCAGCCCGATCCGCTTCACCAGCCTGCGCAACGGTGATCTGGTGGCGTTCCAGCTGACCGCCGTGGAAGACGGTTCCGTGGACGCCCTGGAGCCGGAGCAGCAGCGCCAGGCCCTTCAGGAACTGGCGCGCGTGGAAGGCGAGCGCGGCTTCCGCCAGGTGATGGCGTTCCTGCGCGACAGCCTGGACGTGGAACTGCATCCGGATCGCCTCAGCCAGCCCCGCGAACAGCCGCAGCCCCAGCCCCAGCCGGCGGCCCCGCCGCTCTAAGCGGCTCGCCGGCCAGCGAAAAACCCGCCATCCCGGCGGGTTTTTTATGGGGGCATGGCGCGACCAGAAAGGTTCGCACCCTCGAAGATGCCCGAATTGTGGGAGCGGGCCTTGTGGGAGCTTGCTTGCAAGCGAAAGGCCGGCAAAGCCGGCCGGCAGGATACCAGAGACCTGGGTTCTCCGATGTCCGGTGCTCCGTATCGGAGACGCGGGGCAATGGTGAGGCCTTCCGGGACCGCTCAAGCCATCCATGGCCGCTGTTAGTTTGGCCATCCCTGGCCAAACAGCTCCCTCCAGGCCTCACCATTGCCCCGCTCACTTGGCAGCGGCACCGCCACGGGTCATAACACCACTGGACCCTCCAGGGAGGGCAAGCTTGGAAATTTCCAAGCAGCGCCGGGCCCACCCGATCCCGGTGCGGGCTTTCTGGAGAGACGGGCTTTCTGGAGAGAAAGGTCTCTGGAATCCTGCCGGCAAGCTCCGCTTGCCTTTCGCGGGCTTGGCCCGCTCCTACCAGACCCCCTCCCGCTGAACGAAAAAACCCGCCATTTCGGCGGGCTTTTCGGTGGGGCTTGGCGAGGGGAAATCAGCTCTCTTCGCCGGGCTCCTCGAACGGCATGGAGACCGTGGCGGCGCCGCCGTCCACGTAGGTGATCTCGGAGCTGATGCCGGAGGCCAGGTCCGAGCACAGGAAGGCGGCGGTGTTGCCCACCTCCTCGATGGTCACGTTGCGGCGCAGCGGCGCCTTGGCGGCGTTGTAGTCCAGCATGCTGCGGAATTTCTTGATGCCGGACGCGGCCAGGGTGCGAATCGGGCCGGCGGAAATGCCGTTCACGCGTGTGCCTTCCGGGCCCAGGCTGGACGCCAGATAGCGCACCGACGCCTCCAGGCTGGCCTTGGCCAGGCCCATCACGTTGTAGTTGGGCACGGTTTGCCGGGAGGCGTGGTAGGTGAGGGTGAGCAGGGCGCCGTTGCGGCCCTTCATCAGCGGGCGGGCCGCCTGGGCCAGGGCCACGAAGCTGTAGGAGGAAATCTCGTGGGCGATGCGGAAGCCTTCGCGGGTGGCCACGTCGGCGAAGTTGCCGTCCAGCTCGTTGCCCGGGGCAAAGCCCACCGCGTGGACCACGCCGTCGAGGCCGTCCCACTGCTTGCCGAGCCCTTCGAATACCTGCTGGATCTGCTCATCGGAGGCCACGTCGCAGGGAAAGCAGAGCGCCTCGTTGCTGCCGTAGCGCTCGGCCGCTTTCAGCACCCGGCTTTTCAGTTTGTCGTTCTGGTAGGTAAAGGCCAGCTCGGCACCTTCGCGGTGCATGGCTTCGGCGATACCGGTGGCGATCGACCGGTCACTGGCGACGCCGACAATCAGAAATCGCTTACCTGCGAGAAAACCCATGATATGTCCTCGATTCGACGGTTCGGTGTGGCCCTAGTATAGGGAAATGGCAAGGGGGTGAAAGACGCCCCGGAATTCAATGTGCAACCGCTTGTTTCTCGCCGCCGGCGTTGACGGTGCGGTTGTAGGCGGCGTCGATCAGGCGCCGTGTGTAGGCCTGCTGGGGCTCACGGAACACCCGCTCGGTGTCGCCGTGCTCCACCACCTGGCCGTGGCGCATGACCAGCAGCCGGTGGCTGATCGCGCGCACCACCTTGAGGTCGTGGCTGATGAACAGGTAGCTGAGGCCGTGGCGGCGCTGCAGGGTTTTCAGCAGCTCCAGCACCTGGGCCTGCACGCTGCGGTCGAGCGCCGAGGTGGGCTCGTCGAGGATCAACAAATCCGGCTCCACGATCAGCGCCCGGGCGATGGCGATGCGCTGGCGCTGGCCGCCGGAGAATTCGTGCGGATAGCGCTCGGCGGCGTCCGCCGGCAGGCCCACTTCCTCGAGCAGGGCGCGGGTGCGCTCGGCCCGCTGGGCGGCGTTCAGGTCTTTGTGGTGCACGCGCAGGCCCTCGTCCACGGCGCGGCCCACGCTGAGGCGCGGGTTAAGGCTGCCGAACGGGTCCTGGAACACCACCTGCATATGGCGGCGCCAGGGGCGCAGGGCGGCGCCGCTGAGGCGGTCCAGCGGCTGATCCAGCAGCCTCACCGTGCCGGCGGCGGGGATCAGCCGCAGCAGGGCCAGCGCCAGGGTCGATTTGCCGGAGCCGGATTCGCCCACCACGCCCAGGGTTTCGCCGCGGCGCAGGGTCAGGGAGAGGTCGTCCACCGCCGCCAGCGGCGCGGCGCGGCCGAACCAGCCCCGGCGCGGGCCTTTGAAGTGCACCGACAGGCCCTGGGCGTTGAGCAGCTCCGGGGCCTCGTCGGTCAGCGGCTCCGGGTGGCCGGCGGGCTCCGCCGCCAGCAGGTGGCGGGTGTAATCGTGTTCCGGCTGCTCCAGCACCCGCGCGGTGGCGCCGGTTTCGACGATGCGCCCCTGGTGCATCACCGCCACGTCGTCGGCGTAGCGGGCCACCAGGCCCAGGTCGTGGCTGATCAGCAGAATGCCCAGATTGCGCTCGCGCTGCAGGCGCCGCAGCAGGTCCAGGATGGTTTCCTGGATGGTCACGTCCAGGGCGGTGGTGGGCTCGTCGGCGATCAGCAGGGCCGGGTCGTTGGCCAGCGCCATGGCGATCATCACCCGCTGACGCTGGCCGCCGCTGAGCTGATGCGGGTAGCGCTGCAGCATGTCCTCGGTGGCGGGCAGCTCCACCTGTTCCAGCAGATTCAGGCAACGCTGCCGGATGGCGGCGCGCCCCAGGCCCTGATGAATGCGCATCGCCTCGCCGATCTGCCGCTCCACGCGGTGCAGCGGGTTGAGCGCGGTGAGCGGCTCCTGAAAGATGGTGCCGATACGGCCGCCGCGCAGCGCCCGGCGGCGATCGGCGGGCCAGTCCAGGATGTTGTCGCCGTCCAGCTCGATGGCGGCGGCACGGCGCCCGGCGCCGCCCGGCAGCAAGTCCAGCACCGACATGGCGGTGAGCGACTTGCCGGAACCGGATTCGCCCACCAGGGCCAGGGTGCGCCCGGCGTCCACGCTCAGGCTCACCCGGTCCACCGCCGGCCGGGCCGGGTCGTCGAACCAGACGCTCAGGTCGTCCAGGCGCAGCAGATGTCTAGGCAGCGGCGTCATTGTATTTCCTCGGATCGAAAGCGTCGCGTACCGCCTCGCCGGCGAACACCAGCAGCGAGAGCATCACCGCCAGGGTGACGAAGGCGCTCAAGCCCAGCCAGGGGGCGTGCAGGTTGGCCTTGCCCTGACCCAGCAGCTCCCCCAGCGACGGCGACCCCGGCGGCAGGCCGAAGCCGATGAAGTCCAGCGAGGTGAGCAGGATCACCGACGCGTTGAGCACGAACGGCAGATAGGTGAGGGTGGCCACCATGGCGTTGGGCAGCATGTGCCGGAACAGAATCACCGGGGTGCGCACCCCCATGGCCTGGGCGGCGCGCACGTACTCCAGGTTGCGGCAGCGCAGGAATTCGGCGCGCACCAGATCCACCAGGGTCATCCACGAGAACAGCAGCATGATCGCCAGCAGGACCCAGAATCCGGGCACCACGAAACTGGAGATCACGATGATCAGGTAGAGAATCGGCATGCTCGACCAGATTTCCACGAAGCGCTGGCCGCCCAGGTCCAGCCAGCCGCCGTAGTAACCCTGCACCGCGCCCACCACGATGCCGATCAGGCTGGACGTGACGGTCAGGATCAGGCCGAACAGCACCGACAGGCGGAAGCCGTAGATCAGGCGGGCCAGCACGTCCCGGCCCTGGTCGTCGGTGCCCAGCCAGTTTTCCGCCGAGGGGGGCGCCGGCGCCGGCACGGTGAGCTCGTAGTTGATGGTGTCGTGGCTGTAGCGGATCGGCGGCCACAGCATCCAGCCGTCGTCCTCGATCAGCTCCGCCACATAGGGGTCGCGGTAGTTGGCTTCGGTTTCGAACAGGCCGCCGAAGGTGGTTTCCGGGTAGGTCTTGAACACCGGGAAATAGAGGTCGCCCTGGTACTGCACCATGATCGGCCTGTCGTTGGCGACGAATTCCGCCCCCAGGCTGACCACGAACAGCACCAGGAACAGGCCCAGCGACCAGAAGCCGCGGCGGTTGCGACGGAAGGCGCGCCACTGGCGCCGCCAGATCGGATTGCCGCTGCCCATCAGCGTGCCCTCCGCTCAAAGTCGATACGCGGGTCCACCCACATATAGGTCAGGTCCGAAATCAGCTTCAGCAGCATGCCGATCAGGGTGAAGATGAACAGGGTGCCGAACACCACCGGGTAATCCCGGTTGATCACCGATTCGAAGCCAAGCAGGCCCAGCCCGTCCAGCGAGAAGATGTACTCGATCAGCAGCACGCCGGTGAAGAACATGCCGACGAAGGCGGCCGGGAAGCCGGCGATGATGATCAGCATGGCGTTACGGAACACATGGCCGTAGAGCACGCCGTTTTCATCCAGTCCCTTGGCGCGGGCGGTCTGCACGTATTGCTTGCTGATCTCGTCAAGAAAGGAGTTCTTGGTGAGCATGGTGAGGGTGGCGAAGTTGCCGATCACAATGGCCAGGGTGGGCAGCGTGATGTGGTGCAGGTAATCCAGCGCCTGGCGCCACCAGGGCAGTTGATCGAAATTGTCCGAAGTCAGCCCGCGCAACGGAAACCACTCCCAGTAGGAGCCGCCGGCGAACAGCACCACCAGCAGAATGGCGATCAGAAAGCTGGGGATCGCATAGCCGACGATGATCGCGGTGCTGCTCCACACGTCGAAGCGGCTGCCGTCGCGCACCGCCTTTTTGATGCCCAGCGGCACCGCCACCAGATAAGTGATCAGCGTGCTCCACAGCCCCAGGGAGATGGACACCGGCAGGCGCTCGGCGATCAGGGTGCTGACGTCCTTGTCGCGGTAGTAGGATTCGCCGAAATCGAAGGTCAGATAGCGTTTGATCATCAGCCAGAAACGTTCCGGCGCCGGCTTGTCGAAGCCGTAGAGCTTTTCGATACGCTCGAGCAGCTCCGGCGGCATCCCCCGGGAGCCCCGGTAGTCGCCGCCGCCGCTGTTGACCAGATCCTGGGTGGTGCCGGCGAAACCGCCGCCGGCGCCGCCTCCGCCGATGCCCTGCAGCTGGGCGATGGCTTTCTCCACCGGGCCGCCGGGGGCCGCCTGCACGATCACGAAGTTAAGCAGCAGAATGCCCAGCAGGGTGGGCACGATCAGCAGCAGGCGCTTGAGAATATAGATCAGCATTATTGCGCGCTTTTATCCCACCAGAGTTCGGTGGCGCCGTCGAAGCCCACATAGGGCGGCAGCGGCGGATGGGCGAGCCGTGACTGATAGGCGAAGCGGTGGTAATCCAGATACCAGTTGGGCACCACGTAGAAGCCCCACTGCAGCGCCCGGTCCAGGGCGCGGGTGCGGGTAACCAACTGCTCCCGGGTGTTGGCGGCGATCACCTTGCTGACCAGCTCATCGATGGCCGGATTGCTGACGCCGGCGTAGTTCTGGCTGCTTTCCCGCTCGGCGGCGGCGGAGCCCCAGTAGCCGCGCTGCTCGTTGCCGGGGGAGGGCGACTGGCCCCAGCCGCCGACCATCATGTCGAAATTGAAATTACGCACCCGCTGCACGTACTGCGACTGGTCCACGCGCACCACGTCCGCGTCGATACCCAGGGTCTTCAGGTTGCGCGCGTAGGGCAACACGATGCGCTCGAAGGCCGGCTGGTAGAGCAGGAATTCAAAGCTCACCGGCTCGCCGTCCGGGGTGTGCAGCTTGCCGTCCCTGACCTGGTAGCCGGCGTCCTTGAGCAGCGCCTGGGCCTGGCGCAGATTGTCACGGGGGCGGCCGGAGCCGTCCGACACCGGCGGCTGGTAGGCCTCGGTGAACACCCGCGGCGGCAGGTCCTCGCGCAGCGGTTTCAGCAGTGCCAGCTCTTTCTCGTCGGGCAGGCCGGTGGCGGCCAGCTCGGAATTCTGGAAGTAGCTGCGGGTCCGCTTGTACTGACCGTAGAACAGATTCTTGTTGGACCACTCAAAATCAAAGGCGTAGGTCATCGCCTCGCGCAGCACCGGGTCCTGGAACAGCGGGCGGCGGGTATTGAAAATAAAGCCCTGCATGCCGGCCGGGTTCTGGTGGGTCACCTCTTCGGTGATGATCTCGCCGTCGCGGAACGCCTCGCCGGTGTAGGCGGTGGCCCAGTACTTGGAATTGTTCTCCGAGCGCCAGTCGTAGTCGCCGCGCTTGAACGCTTCCAGCGCCACGGTCTGGTCCAGATAGTATTCGTAGATGATGCGGCCGAAATTATGGTGCCCCCGGTTCACCGGCAGGTCCTTGGCCCAGTAGTCGTCGCGGCGCTGGTAGACGACCCGCTTGCCGGCCTTGAAGCTGTCCACCTTATAGGGCCCGGAGCCGGGCGGCGGCACCAGATTGGCGTCGTCGAAGGGTTTGTCGTCCCAGTAATGCTTGGGCATCACCGGCAGCTGGCCGACGATCATCACCAGCTCGCGGTTGTCGCCGGCCTTGAAGCTGAATTTCACCTTGCGCTCGGACAGCGCCTCGACCTTTTCCACGTCACCGTAATAGTAGGCGTAGAAGGGCGCGCCTTTGTCGCGCAGCTGCTTGAAGCTCCACACCACGTCCTCGGCGCGCACCGGGTGCCCGTCGGCGAAGCGGGCCTGTTCGCGCAGGGTGAAGGTGACCCAGCTGCGGTCCTCGGGCCATTCCATGGATTCGGCCAGCAACCCGTATTCGGTGAAGGGTTCGTCCTTGCTGCGCACCGTCAGGGTGTCGAACACCAGCCCCTGGGAGCCGGCCGCCGCCTGGCCCTTGGGCAACCACGGCTGAAAATTATCGAAGCCGCCCACCACGTGCAGGCTCAGGCTGCCGCCCTTGGGGGCGTCCGGCCGGACATAGTCGAAGTGCTTGAAGCCGGCGGGGTATTTGGGGTCGCCGTGCATGGTGATGGCGTGGGAGCGCTGGGTCTCCGCCAGCGCCGGGCCGCTAAACAGGGCGGCAACAAAGAACAAACAGCACACTAAGCAACGCATCGCGCCTTTCATCGTTATTGCGGACTCCTTGGTGGGGTCTTTGGCGTCACCATAGCCCAGGCGATGGGGATCGCCAAATGGCACTGCTTACTGTGACCCGCGCTCGCCGGCCGGGTTCACCGGCGAAGCGGGCCGTCGCGCCTGATCCGCTTAAGGCGCGTTGCGCACATCCACATACAGCGTCAGATTGTCGCCGGGTTGCAGATAGCGGCTTTTCTCCAGGCGGTCATTCCAGTCGCGAATCTGATTCACCGACACGTTAAAGCGGTTGGCGATAGCGTGCAGTGAATCCCCGCGACGCACGGAGTAGCGCACCTTGCGAATCATTTCCTCGCGCTCTTCGGCGCGCACCGTGGCCGCCGGGCCGCCCTCGCGCCACACCGCCAGGGTCTGGCCCACGCGCAGCGGGTCGCCGGGGGCCATATTGTTCCATTTCGCCAGCGCCTGCACGCTGACGTCGTTCTCCCGCGCGATCTGCCACAGCGTGTCCCCGGCGGCGACCCGGTGATCCACGCGCTGGCGCTTGCCGCGCTGCCGGCCCTGGTTGTCCGCCAGACGCTGGTCGGCGCTCAGTTTGTACTGATCCTGGGAGGGTTCCGGAATCAACAGGGTGCGGCCGGCGATGATGGTGTTGCCGGACAGATCGTTGATGTCGCGGAGCACCGCCGGGGTAGTGCGGTGGGCGCGGGCGATGCGGCTCAGCGAATCGCCGCTGCGAATGGTGTAGCGGTGCCAGCGCATGCGTTCTTCCTGCGGCAGGTCCGCCACCCGCTCGCGGAAGGCGTCGGCGCTGCCCACCGGCACCAGCAGGGTGTGCGGGCCTTCCGGGGCGGTCGCCCAGCGGTTGAACGCCGGATTCAGCAGGTAGAGCTCTTCGGTGGAGATCTCCGCCAGGCTGGCGGCCTGGGCCAGGTCGATCTGGCCGCCCACGTCCACCTCTTCGAAGTAGGGCTGGTCGGCCATCGGATGCAGGGTGACGCCGTAGCGCCGCGGGTCGCGGACGATCTCCGCCACCGCCAGCAGCTTGGGCACATAGGCAGTGGTTTCGCGGGGCAGGTCCAGGTGCCAGAAATCGGTGGGGCGGCCGGCTTCCTCGTTGCGGCGCCGGGCCCGGGAGACGGTGCCGCCGCCGGCGTTGTAGGACGCCAGGGCCAGCAGCCAGTCGCCGTCGAAGCGCTCGGAAAGCTGCTGCAGGTAGTCCAGGGCGGCGCGGGTGGAAAGGGTGATGTCGCGGCGGCCGTCGTACCACCAGGTCTGGTCGAGCCCGAAATACTTGCCGGTGGACGGAATGAACTGCCAGGGGCCGGCGGCGCGGCCGTGGGAGTAGGCGAACGGGTCGAAGGCGCTTTCCACCACCGGCAGCATCACCAGCTCCAGCGGCATGTCGCGGCGCTCCGCTTCCTCGACGATAAAGTGCAGATAGCGCTCGGCGCGCTCCGTGACGCGGGTGAAATAGCTGGGGTGGCGGGCGTACCACTTGCGCTGCAGGCGCACGCGCTCCCGGTCCTGATGCAGGTCCAGCGCGTAGCCGTCGCGAATCCGAGCCCACAGATCCTGCTGCGTGCTTTCTTCCTGGTCGGCGGCGGGCTCAACCGGTTCCGGTTCCGGCATGCCGTTGGCGAGCCCCGGGTCTTTGACGGAGGGCTCCGCCGGCGGCATGGGAGGCAGGTCGTCCACCTCGGGTTTCGTGGCACAAGCGCCTACCATCAGCGCGAGCCCCAGGGCTGCACAACCAAGAAGTTTATTCATAACAATAATATACGATTCGAATTTTAAGTTGATTCTAGGCAGGGGCGGCGATCCCGGCAAGGAGAAATCGCCGCCGGACCGCGCTTCAGGCGGAGTCCTTCCAGCGGCGCAGGGCCGCGAAACTGTCCACGTTGGTTTCCGGCGCCTCCCCGAAACGGGCTTCGCAGGCCTGGCGCAGTTGCGGGTCCGCCGCGCGCAGAAACGGGTTGGTGCGTTTCTCCTCACCGATGGTGGAGGGCACCGTGATGCGGTCCTGCTCGCGCAGGGCGCTGACCCGGGCAAGCCGGTCGCTTACCGCCGGGTCCTCGGGGGATACGGTCGCCGCGAAGCGCAGGTTGGCCAGGGTGTACTCATGGGCGCAGAACACCTGGGTGTCCTCGGGCAGGCCGGCCAGCCGCGTCAGGGAGTGGTGCATCTGCTCCGGGGTGCCTTCGAACAGCCGCCCGCAGCCGCCGGCGAACAGGGTGTCGCCGCAGAACAACCAGCCCTGGCGGGGGGCGTAGAAAGCAATGTGCCCCAGGGTGTGGCCGGGCACTTCCATTACGTCCAGTTCCAGGTCCGGCGTGGCCAGACGAACGCGGTCGCCGTCGCCCAGCGGGTGGTCCATTTCCGGAATGGTTTCCCGGGCCGGGCCGTACACCGGAATATCCCGGTCCCGGCACAGGGCGGAGACCCCGCCCACGTGATCCGGGTGGTGATGGGTAATCAGCAGCGCACTCAGGGTCAGGCCCTGGTCGCTCAGCCAGGCCTCCACCGGGGCGGCGTCGCCCGGGTCCACGATCACGCATTGATCGCCGTCGCGAATCGCCCAAATGTAGTTGTCATTGAAGGCCGGGATGGCCGTAGGGGCTTGCAGCATGACGTGTTACCCTTCGCTTGAATGCTTGGATGTAACCCTACAGTTCCAAGGGAGAAATGTCAGCGATGCAGTTACCCCCGCTGTCGAGATCACCGTTCCGCCGCCAGCCGGCGGACATGCTGGAACGGTTCAATGAGTGGCAGGACACCCAGGCCGGCCAGGCGGTGCTGGAGGCGGAACGCGCCATCGTCGCCGAATGGACCCCCCGGCTGGTGGGCCAGCGCGCGGTGGAAGTCAGCGGCGGCCGTTGCCAGGACATGCTGCGCGACATTCGTCTGCCGTGGCGCTGTTCGGTGACACCGATGCCGGTGGAAGGCGGGCGCCAGGCCACCAGCCGGGTGGCCCTGGAAGCCTGCCCGCAGTCGCTGCCGATCGCCAAGAACAGCGTCGACGTGGTGCTGCTGCACCATTGTCTGGAATTCCACGACGCCCCCCACCAGGTGCTGCGCGAGGCGGCCCGCTGCGTGGCCCCGGGCGGCGTGCTCGCGGTGGTCGGCTTCCACCCCCTGAGCATCATGGGGCTGGCGCGCTGGTTCCGGCGCGGCGGCCAGCGGCCCGGCTGGAACGGCCGCTATTTCCGTCCTTACCGGGTCAGCGACTGGCTGAACGTACTGGGTTTTGAAGTGGAGGGCGTGGCCAGCGGGTTCTACAATCTGCCCGTCGGCGACCGGGGCCGCGCCCGTTTGCGCTGGCTGGACTGGCTGGGGCGGCGCTTCTGGTGGCGCAACGGCGGCGTGTATCTGCTGGTGGCCCGCAAACGCGCCGCCATGATGCGTCCGTTGCCGGCGACCGCCGGCTTCAGCCGCCAGCAGGGCCCCACGGTGGTATCGGTGCCGGTGGCGCGCTGGCGACAACAACGAAATACGGAGTAACGGCTTTTGAAGCAGGTGGATATTTTTACCGACGGCGCCTGCCGTGGTAACCCGGGCCCCGGGGGATGGGGCGCGATCTTGCGTTACGGCGACAAGGAAAAGGAACTGTTCGGCGGCGAGCCCCATACCACCAACAACCGCATGGAGCTGATGGCCGCGATCCAGGCCCTGGAAGCGCTCAAGGACCCCTGCGAGGTCAATCTGACCACCGACTCCCAGTATGTCCGCAAGGGCATTACCGAGTGGCTGGCCAACTGGAAAAAGCGCAACTGGCAAACCGCCGCCAAGAAGCCGGTGGTCAACAAGGACCTCTGGCAGCGCCTGGAGACCGCCGCCGAACGGCACCGGGTCAAATGGCACTGGGTGCGCGGCCACAGCGGCCACAGCGAGAATGAGCGCGCCGACCGGCTCGCCAACCGGGGTATCGACGAAGCGGAGATCGGCGCATGAGACAGATCGTTCTGGATACCGAGACCACCGGCCTGGACCCGCTGTCCGGGCACCGGATCATCGAAATCGGCTGCGTGGAGCTGCGCAACCGGCGACTCACCGGCAACAACCTGCACCTGTACATCAACCCGGAGCGGGATATCGATGAGGGCGCCCTGGAGGTGCACGGCATTACCCGGGAGTTCCTCGCCGACAAGCCCACCTTCGAGCAGATCGCCGAAGAGTTCATGACCTTCGTGGACGGCGCCGAGCTGGTGATTCACAACGCGCCGTTCGACGTCGGGTTCCTCGACCACGAATTGCGGCGCCTGGGCGGCAAATGGGGCGCCGTCGCCGAACGCTGCCGGATTCTGGATACCCTGAAAATGGCCCGGGATCTGCATCCGGGCCAGAAGAACAGCCTGGACGCGCTGTGCCGCCGTTACGATGTGGAGAACGCCCACCGGGAGCTGCACGGCGCGCTGCTGGACGCGGAGATTCTCGCCGACGTCTACCTGGCGATGACCGGCGGCCAGACCAAGCTGTCCCTGGGCGGCGCGGACGCCGGCGAGCAGGGCAGCGAGCAGGCCGAAGCGATTCGCCGCCTGGCGGCGGACCGGCCGCGTCTGGCGGTGGTGCGGGCCTCGGACACGGACCTGGAGCGCCACCGCAAGAAGCTGGAAGCGATGGCCGAGAGCCGGGGTCAGATGACCCTGTGGCAGGAACTGGAGCAGTAACCGCCGCCGGCGGCGAGCCGCGCCCTTAGTGGGCGGAAGGCTCGGCGTCCATTTTCAGATCGCTGGGCTCGTGGTGGGTGATCCAGCCGTGCTCGTACATATACTCGGTGGCGGGCTCGAGAAGCGTGGCGGTCATGATCAGACCGGTCAGCGTCATGACGATGGTGTAGGGCAGGGCCATGATCACCATGCGGCCGTAGGACAGCCGCACCAGCGGCGCCAGGGCGGAGGTGAGCAGGAACAGGAACGCCGCCTGCCCGTTGGGCGTGGCCACCGAAGGAATATTGGTGCCGGTGTTGATCGCCACGGCCAGCAGATCGAAGGTGTCCCGGTCGATTTCCCCGTTGACCAGTGCCTTGGCCACCTCGTCCACGTACACCGAGGCCACGAACACGTTGTCCGACACCGCCGACAGCACGCCGTTGGCCATATAGAAGGCGGAGCCCTGGACGCCGCGGTCGAGGCTCAGCACATAGTCGATCACCGGGGTGAACAGCTGCTGGTCGGCGATCACCGCCACCACCGCGAAGAACACGGTGAGCAGGGCGGCGAACGGCAGCGCCTCCTCGAACGCCTGGCCCAGGCGGTGCTCCTCGATGATGCCGCAGAACGCGGTGGCGAGGATGATCACGCTCAGGCCCACCAGGCCCACGGACGCGGCGTGGGTGGCGAGCCCCACCACCAGCCACAGCGCGATGAAGCCCTGCACCACCAGATTGACCTTGTCCCGGGTGGTGCGGCGGTCGTCCTGCTCGCGGGCGTACTGGCGCATGATCCCCTCGACCTTCTCGGGAATCTCCTCGCCGTAGCCGAAGCTGCCGCTCCATTCCAGGAACAGGCAGGTGAGCAGGCCCATGGCCAGCACCGGCAGGCTCACCGGCGCCATGCGCAGGAAGAACTCGCCGAACTCCCACTGCGCCTTGGTGGCGATCAGCAGGTTCTGGGGTTCACCCACCAGGGTGCAGACGCCGCCCAGGGCGGTGCCCACGGCGGCGTGCATCAGCAGGCTGCGCAGGAAGGCGCGGAAACGGCGCAGGTCTTCCCGGTGCAGATCCTCCACCGTGGTGTCGTCGCCGTGGTCGTGTTTCTGCTGGAAGGTCTTGCCCGAGGCCACCTTGTGGTAGATGCCGAAGAAGCCGGTGCACACCGCGATCACCACCGCGGTCACGGTCAGCGCGTCCAGGAACGCGGACAGGAAGGCCGCCGCCAGGGCGAACAGCAGGCTCAGGCGGATCTTCGATTTCACGCCCAGCAGAATTCGGGTAAAGGTATATAGAAGAAGGTCCTTCAGGAAGAAGATGCCCGCCACCATGAAAATCAACAGCAGCAGCACTTCCAGGTTGCCTTCGACTTTATGCAGCACGGTGTCCGGCGAGGTGAGGCCGATCAGCAGGGCTTCGATCGCCAGCAGGCCGCCCGGCTGCAGCGGGTAGCACTTCAGCGCCATGGCCAGGGTGAAGATGAACTCCGCCAGCAACAGCCAGCCTGCCGTTGCTTCGCCCAGGGTCCAGGCGACCAGCGGGTTGATCAGCAAAAACACCACGATGGTGTACTTGTACCAGGCGGGGGCTTGCCCCAGGAAATTCTGACCGAAGGCGCGGCCGAACTGGGCGTACATGGCACTACTTCCTGCTAAATGTAAGGAGAACGGATGGGCGGCGCAATCATAAGCACTTCCGATGCCGGGGTACAGTCGACGAGCCGGGGATGAACGCCTTCACGCCACGGCGGAAACCGGCGCCGGCCTGTGTGCTTGTTAACAATATGCCGCCAAATCAGTTGCTTACGTTTGAAAGTTGACGCATTGTTGAACGCCGTGAGAAAGTTCAAAACGCTTTTAATAATCAGCAGGGGTTTCCGGAGAGTTCATGGTCGCCATCACCAACACCACCTCCCTGACGTTTCTCAAGGAGTCCATCGACGCCACGTTGAGCGAGGCGGAAGCCAGCCTTGAGGCGTTCGCCGAGGAACGGGACGAGGGAACCTCGCTGGATCGTTGCGGTGAAGCCTTTCACCAATTGCGCGGCATCTCGCAGATGCTGGAGCTGTCGGCGGCCACCCTGATGAGCGAGGAAATGGAACTGGCCGTGGAAGGCCTCAAGCGCCACGGCGGCCGGGCGCTGGTGCAGGCCCTGGGCAACGCCATCGTACTGCTGGGCCGCTATTTCGAGTACGTCCAGCTCAAGGACCGCACCCTGCCCGAAATGCTGATCGGCGGCATCAACGAACTGCGCCGCGCCGGCGGCAAGCCGCTGATCCAGGAAAGCCATTTCTTCAGCGTCGACCTGTCGCGGGCGCGCAGCCCGGAGCCGGAGGAGGGCGACCCCGCCGCGCTGCTGTCACAGGGGCGGCGCCTGCGTCATATGTACCAGGTCGGCCTTCTGGGGATGCTGCGCGGCGATAACCGCGACGCGCACCTGCGGCTGATGGCGCGGGCCCTGGCCCGGGTCGACAATCTCTGCGGCCGCTGCGCCAACAGCCGCTTCTGGTGGGTGGCGCGGGCCGCCACCGAATCCCTGGCCGAAGACCGCATGGTGATCACGCCGGCGCGCAAGGCGCTGCTGGCGCAGTACGACCGGCAACTGAAGAAGCTGGTCTACGACGGCGAGCGGGCCCTGGCCCAGGAAGCGCCGCTGCTGTTGATCAAGGAAAGCCTGTACCTGGCCAGTCTCGGCTCCGGGACCGGCACCGCCGCCGCCGAGGTGCGCGGCGTATTCGGGCTGGAACGCGGCGTCAGCGACACCGTGCTGCAGAGCGAGCTGGCGTTGATGGCCGGCGCCCGGGGTTCGGTGATCCGCTCCGTGGCGGGCGCGCTCAAGGACGAAATCAACCAGGTGAAGGAAACCCTGGATCTGGCCTCCCAAGGCGTGGCGGACACCGACTACGCCGGCGTCGCCGGCGGTCTGCGCCGGATCGCCAGCACCCTGGAAATGGTCAGCAAGGAGCACGAAGCCAACCTGCTGCGCGAGCGCGCCGACAAGGTGGCCGACTGGCCCTCGGACGTGGACGCGGACAGCCCGGATTTCCACGCCCTGGTGGACGACCTGCTGGCCGCCGAGAACACCGTGGCCAGCCTGGAACGCAGCCTGGCGCCCTCCGACGATGTGCGCCGGGACGCCACCAACACCCGTATTTCCCTCTACCAGCTCGACGACGCCCGCATGACCGTGGTGGGTGAGTGCCGGGCCGGGCTGGCGCTGGCCAAACGGTCGCTGGCCAGCTACATGGAGAACAACTGGGACCCCATGCACCTGACCAATCTGCCCGGCACCTTCGCCAGTGTCTCCGGCGGCCTGATGTTCCTGGAGCTGGAGCGCGCCTGCGCGGTGATCCGCGCCTGCCGCACCCACATCGAAACCCGTCTGATCGGCGGTGACGAACCGCCCGGCCAGCCGGCCATGGAGACCCTGGCCGACGCCCTCACCGGGGTCGACTACTATCTGGAAAGCATGGAAGAGCAGAAGCCGATCGGCGAGGGCGTGCTGGACGTGTCCGAGCAGGCGATGGCGGAGCTGGGCTACCCGCTGGCGGAGCGAGGCACGCATGGATAATGACTTTTTTCCCATGGACCTGTCCGCGCCGGAGCCCCGCGACGCCGACGAGGCCTGGCTGTTCGTGATCCACGACCAGCAGCTGTGCGTGGACACCGACCAGGCGCCGGCGCCGGGCCTTCCCCGCGCACCGTCGTTTCTGCTGCGCGGCCACCCGGATTACCGCTTTATCGGCCTGCTGCACGGCGAACCCTGCTATGTGTGCCGCCAGGCGGACCATGAGCTGGCGGACCGGCCGCTTTACCCGATGCCCCTGCGGGAACTGATGGGGCACCTGGACGAGACCCAGTTCACCATGGCGGCGCGCGCCCTGCAGGTGATCAGCTGGCGCCAGAACCATCGCTTCTGCAGCCGCTGCGGCGCCGAGACCCGGCCCCATCCCACCGAGCTGGCGATGCTGTGCAGCGCCTGCGATTACCGCCAGTACCCGCGCATCACCCCGTGCATCATCGCGCTGGTCACCGACGGTGAATACGCCCTGCTGGGGCACTCCGCCCGTTTCCCGGAAGGTTTCTATTCCTGCCTGGCCGGCTTCATGGAGGCCGGTGAAACCGCCGAGCAGGCGGTGCACCGGGAAATCATGGAAGAGACCGGCGTCCGGGTGAAGGACCTGCGTTATTTCTCCAGCCAGTCCTGGCCGTTCCCGCACTCCCTGATGCTGGGCTTCCACGCCGCCTTCGCCGGCGGCGAGATCCGTATCGACGATGACGAGATCACCGACGCCCGCTGGTTCCACCACACTGAATTGCCGCACATCCCACCGCCGGGCAGCATCGCCCGGACTCTGATCGATCACTGGCGCGGCGCCTGTCAGGCGGCCACCGGTTCCTGAAGGGAGACACCCCAATGAGTTTCAGCGTTGCTCCGTTTCTGATCATGGCCGTGAGCCTGGTCCTGATTCTGGTGGGCGCCTGGATCCTGCTGCGCCAGAAGTGGCTGTGGCAGTGGATCAAGGGCAGCCTGGGCCTGGCGGTGGTGGGCCTGGCGGTCTACCTGGTGCTGGTGGCCCTGAACCTGTACAGCTTCCACGAGCTCACCGAGGAAACGCCGGTGGCCACGGTGAGCTTCCGCGCCATCGGCGAGCAGAGCTACATCGCCACGGTGACCCGCAATGACGGCAGCACCGAGGACTTCCGCCTGAACGGCGACCAGTGGCAACTGGACGCGCGGATCGTCAAATGGAAGACGCCGTTTTCCCTGCTGGGCCTGAAGCCCGGTTACCAGCTAGACCGCATTCAGGGCCGTTACTTCGCCCTTGAGGACGAGCGCTCCAAGGAACGCACCCTGTACAGCCTCAGCCGCGACCCCCTGGGCATGGATATCTGGCGCCAGGCCAGGGAGGGGTGGAGTTTTCTGGTGGATGCGCGCTATGGTAGCGCGGCCTATCTGCCGATGGCGGACGGGGCTATTTTCGAAGTAACCGTGCCGCCCTCCGGGGGCTTGATCGGGCGACCGCTTAACGGCAGCGCTCAGCAGGCCGTGGCGGGCTGGCAATAACCTGGAGCCATGACGGCCCCTGAACAGGTGAGCGTACAAGGTGATCGATTTTCTTTACCAATATGGCATGTTTCTGGCCCAGGTCGTCACCCTCGTGGTGGCGATTTTGGTTGTGATCGGCGGCATCGTTTCGGCGGCGGCCCGTAACCGGCACCGCACCAGCCGCGACGGCGAACTGCGCGTCAAGCACCTCAACGAAGAGTTCGACGACCTGCGCGAAAGCATCGTCGACCAGGTGCTGCCCGAGGCGGAGCGCAAGGCCGAGCACAAGAAAAAGCGCAAGGAAGAGAAGGCCCGTAACAAGCAGCGCAAAAAGGCCGGCGCCGAAGCGAAGAGCAAGCCGCGCATGTTCGTGCTCGATTTCAACGGCGACATTCAGGCCAGCGACGTGGCGCGGCTGCGCCGCGAGATCACCGCGGTGCTGGAAGTGGCCACCGGCGACGACGAAGTGCTGCTGCGCCTCGAAAGCCCCGGCGGCCTGGTGCACAGCTACGGCCTGGCGGCCTCCCAGCTCAAGCGCCTGCGCGGCCGTGGCGTGAAACTGACGGTGGCGGTGGATCAGGTGGCGGCCAGCGGCGGCTACATGATGGCGTGTATCGCCGACCGTATTCTGGCGGCGCCGTTCGCGGTGATCGGCTCCATCGGCGTGGTCGCCCAGGTGCCCAATTTCCACCGGCTGCTGAAGAAGAACGACATCGACGTGGAGTTGATGACCGCCGGCGAATACAAGCGCACCCTGACCATGCTCGGCGAGAACACCGACAAGGGCCGGGAAAAATTCCAGCAGGAGCTGGAAGAGACCCACCAGCTGTTCAAGGGATTCGTGCGCGAACACCGCCGCACCCTGGACATGGACGCGGTGGCCACCGGCGAGCACTGGTTCGGCACCCGCGCCAAGGAGCTGGGCCTGGTGGACGACATCATGACCAGCGATGAATACCTGCAGGGCCGCAAGGAGCACCTGGATCTGTACGAATTGAACTGGGAATACAAGCGCAAGCTGGCCGAGCGTCTGGGCGTTTCCGTGGAGAACGCCGGGGTGCGTCTGATCGACCGGTTCTGGCACCGGGGCAGCCAGCGTCAGTTTCACTAACCCCGGTGGCGACACCGGCGGGCTTTCAACGGAGCGAGGCAATGACTTTCAAGGCACTGATCACCGAGAAAACCGACGACGGCTACCAGAGCCGGGTAGGGGACAAGAACCTGGAAGATCTGCCCGAAGGCGATGTGCTGGTACGCGTCGCCTGGTCGTCCCTGAACTATAAGGACGCGCTGTCCGCCAGCGGCAACAAGGGCGTCACCCGCTCCTTCCCGCACACCCCCGGCATCGACGCCGCCGGCGTGGTGGAGGAGGCCGGCGACGGCCCCTTCAGCGTCGGCGACGCGGTGATCTGCACCGGTTACGACCTGGGCATGAACACCTCCGGCGGCTACGGCGATTACATCCGCGTGCCCGCCGAATGGCTGGCGCCGCTGCCCGCCGGGCTGTCCGCCCGTGACGCCATGGTGCTGGGCACCGCCGGCCTCACCGCCGCGCTCTGCGTGGAAGCGCTGATCGACACCGGTCTGCAGCCGGAGCAGGGCGAGGTGCTGGTCACCGGCGCCACCGGCGGCGTCGGCAGCGTGGCGGTGTCGATCCTCTCCAATCTGGGCTTCAAGGTGGTGGCCGCCACCGGCAAACAGGACGCCCACGACTGGCTGCGTGATCTCGGCGCCGCCGACATCATCGGCCGTGACGCCTTGCTGGAAGGCATCGAGAAGCCGGTGCTCAAGCCGCGCTGGGCCGGGGTGGTCGATTGCGTGGGCGGCGATATTCTGGTCAACGCGCTGAAAAGCCTGCAGTACGGCGGCAGCGCGGCCTGCTGCGGCCTGACCGCCTCGCCCAAGCTGGAAAACGCCACCGTGTTCCCGTTTATCCTGCGCGGCGTCAATCTGCTCGGCGTGGACAGCGTCGAGCTGCCCTGCGAAGTGAAGCAGCAGATGTGGCAATTGCTGGCCAGCGACTGGCGCCCGGCGCTGGACAAGCTGGAGAGCCGCGAAGTCACCCGCGAGCAACTGCCGGACTGCTTCACCGAGATTCTGGCCGGCAAGCTGCGCGGCCGGGTGGTGGTTAAGATCAACCCCTGACGGGCACCCTGAATCATGGCCAACGCTCCCTGGGTCAAGCTGGCGCTGCAGTTGAACGGCGCCGGCGGTGCCACGCCCATTTCATTGTCGGCGCCGCTGCCGAGCCAGGGCGGGCCGCTCTGGATCCATCTCGATTACACCGTCGACGAGGCCTATGAGTGGCTGCAAAACCGGCCGGATGTGCCGGTTTCCGTGCTCGAGGCGCTGTTCGCCACCGACACCCGGCCACGGGCGGCGGACGTGGGCGGCGGCCTGCTGATCTACCTGCGCGGCGTCAATCTGGCGCCGGGCGCGCGCCCGGAAGACATGATCGCGGTGCGGTTGTGGATCCGTAACGGCCTGATCATCAGCACCCAGAAACGCCAGTTGCTGACGCTGTCGGAAATCGTCACGGAACTGGAGCAGGGCGAGGGCGCCCGCACCCCGTCGGACCTGGTGAAGCGGCTGGTGGACGGTCTCATCTGGCGCATGGAAGACGTCATCGAGCGCATCGAGGATCAGGTCGGCGACTGCGCCGATCTGCTGGAGACCCGGCCGGACAAGGCGCTCACCCACGAGATCAGCAGCCTGCGCCGCCGGGCGGTGACCCTGCGCCGTTATCTGGCGCCCCAGCGCGAGGCCATCGCGCGCCTGCAGAACGACGCCCGTATCGACCGCGATGACGCGGAGATCATCCGCGAGGCCGGCGAGCGCCTGCAGCGTCTCCTGGAAGATCTGGATGCGGCGCGGGACCACGCCACCTTGCTGCAAGAAGAGGTGTTCTCGGTGCAGAACGAGGCGATCAACGACCGCATGTACCTGCTCGCCATTATCAGCGCGCTGTTCCTGCCGCTGGGCTTTCTGACCGGTCTGTTCGGGATCAATGTGGGCGGGCTGCCCGGGGTCGATAACCCGGAAGCGTTCTGGTGGTTCGCGGGGTCCCTGGTGGTGATCGCCGCCGGCATCCTGGTGTGGATGGCCCGGCGGCGCTGGTTCTGAACAAGCCCGGGGATCAGGCCTGCTCGAGTTCCTGACGGCGGCGGTAGATCGGGCGCGGGTCGTGCACGTCGCCCTGGTAGGTCACCGAGAACGGCCGCAGGCCGTTTTCCAGCGCTTCATGGATGTCCCGGTCGGCACGCACTTCGAAGGCGTTGAAGCCGACGCGGTGCATGTAGAACAGCTGGTCCTGCAGCACGTCGCCCACCGCGCGCACCTCGCCGGTAAAGCGGTAGCGGCTGCGCAGCTCGCGGGCGTAGGAGTAACCGCGACCGTCCTTGAAGGCCGGGAAGTGAATCGCCACCAGCGGCAGGTGGGGCAGGTCCGCGGCCAGGTCGGCGGGCTCCTCGCCCGGTTCCAGACACACGCCCACCGGCGCCTCGCGCTCCAGCAGGGTGTCGCGGTGGGCCTGCCAGTAGGCCAGCGGCACGATCACCGGCTGGTTCTCCGGCAGGCTCTGGCCGTCTTCTTCCAGCTGGCCCGGTTCGAACCGCTGCCAGCCGTTGTCGACGATTTCACCGTCGAGAATCATCTTACCCATAGACGTGTTCCTTGAACGGTTCCATACCAATGCGCTCGTAGGTGTCGATGAACGGCTCGTTTTCCAGCCGCTTGTCCACGTACACATTGATGATCTTTTCGATCACGTCGGTGACTTCATAGGACTCGAAGGAGGGGCCCATCTTCTCGCCGATGCGCGACAGCTTGTCGCCGCGACCGCCGAGCGTGATCTGGTAGAACTCCTTGCCCTTCTTGTCCACGCCGAGAATGCCGATGTGGCCGATATGGTGATGGCCGCAGGCGTTCATGCACCCGGAGATATTGATGTCCAGCGGGCCCAGGTCATGGACATAGTCCATGTCGTCGAAGCGGCGCTGGATGCCCTCCGCCACCGGCACGGACTTGGCGTTGGCCAGGGCGCACAGGTCGCCGCCGGGGCAGGCGACGATGTCGGTGAGCAGGCCCAGATTGGGGGTGGCCATGCCCAGCGCGTCCAGTTTTTCCCACAGCTCGAACAGGTCATCGGTGGCCACGTCGGACAGCACCATGTTCTGCTGGTGGGTGTTGCGCAGTTCGCCGAAGCTGTAGCGGTCCGCCAGGTCGGCGATCGCTTCCAGCTGCTCGTCGCTCACGTCGCCGGGGATGCGGCCGGTCTTCTTCAGCGTCAGCGTCACGCTGCGGTAGCCGTCGCGCTTATGGGCGCGGGTGTTGGTGTGGTACCAACGGTTGAAGGCGCGGTTTTCCTGCAGCGCCTTGTCCAGCACGCCGCTGTCCACGTCGTCCCGGTAGGCCGGCTCGGTGAAGCAGCCCTGGATGCGCGCCACTTCCTCTTCGGTGAGCGTCATCGGCCCGTCCTTGAGCTCGGCGAATTCCGCTTCGGTCAGTTCGCGGTATTTCTCCGCGCCCAGTGCCTTGACCAGAATCTTGATGCGCGCCTTGAACTTGTTGTCGCGGTTGCCGTACTTGTTGTACACCCGCAGGATCGCTTCCAGGTAGGCGAGCAGATGCTGCCACGGCACGAACTCGCCGATCACCTGGCCGGTCATCGGAGTGCGGCCCAGGCCGCCGCCGGCCCACACCTGGAAACCGGTTTCGCCGGCGTCGTTGTGGATCACCTTGACGCCGATGTCGTGCACACCGATCAACGCCGGATCGGCGTCCGGCACCGCGTTCACCGCGATCTTGAACTTGCGCGGCAGGTAGGCGAATTCCGGGTTGAAGGTGGCCCACTGACGGATGATCTCGCACCAGGGGCGCGGATCCTCGATTTCCTTGGGGTTCACGCCGGCGTATTCGTCGGTGGTGATGTTGCGGATGCAGTTACCGCTGGTCTGGATGGCGTGCATCTGCACGCTCGCCAGTTCCGCCAGGATATCCGGCACGTCCTGCACTTCCGGCCAGTTGAGCTGGATGTTCTGGCGGGTGCTGACGTGGCAGAAGCCCTTGTCGTATTCGCGCACCACCTTGGCCAGGGTGCGCACCTGTTCGCTGGAGAGCAGGCCGTAGGGCACCGAAATACGCAACATCGGCGCGTAACGCTGAATATAGAGGCCGTTCTGCAGCCGCAGCACCAGGAACTCGTCCTCGCTGAGCTGGCCGGCCAGATAGCGCCGGGTCTGGTCGCGGTACTGAGCTACCCGCTCTTCCAGAAGCCGTTGGTCATAGTCCTGATATACGTACATGATGCCGTTGCGCCGTGTTTAATTCGTTGATTTGTAAAGAATATTTCTCTTTACCACCATGATTTGGCGGGAAATGTAGCAAAGTGGGCTTATACATAAAAGAAATATATTGCTATATCGCTAGTTCCCGGGGCTATGAACCAGCGGCGCTGAGGACCATGTTCACCACCACGAACATGGCGATCACGATGGCGATCACGATCACCACGTAGACGCCGATATAGTCGCCGGCGCTGCCTTTCTTGAAGTCGCGCTCACGGTTGCCGCTGCTCTGCACGCCGAAAATCGCCGCCAGCACGCTGTGCAGCACCTGGAAAAAGCCCGGGCGCTCGTGGTCGTCCTGCCGGTCGTCGGTATCCGGGTCGTGCTTGTGTTGCTCGCTCATGGTCACCTCATAGCTCTATATGGGCCCAGCCGCGCTTAATCCATAGGCCGCTCAGCAATAAAGATGTAATCAGCCGCTGAAACGCCTGGGCCAGCCAGATGCCGAGCAGCCCGTAGCCCAGCACGGGGCCGATGATATAGGCCAGCGGCAGAAAGAAAAACCACTGCACGGCCAGCGTCACCACCATCACCGAGCGGGCCGCCCCGGCGCCCAGCAGCGCCTGGGTGAAAATGATCGCCACGCCGTCCAGGCAGATCGCCAGGCCGGTGATCATCAGCGGCGCGCGGCCCAGTTCCACCAGCGCCGGCTGTTTCAGGAACAGGCCGAGAATCAGGTCCGGCACCAGCCACATGGGCAGCGCCAGCACGAACAGCAGCGACACCGCCAGCCGGGTCACGTCCCAGCCCCAGCGGTAGGCGTCGTCGGCGTCCCGCCGCCCCAGCGCCTGGCCCACCAGCGACGCCGCCGACAGGCCCAGGCCGATGGCCGGCAGAATCAGGAACAGGATCAGCGTGATCAGGATGTGCGCCACCGCCACCTCGTCGGCGCCCACCCGGCCGATAATCCAGAACAGCACGGTCAGCCCAGTGGCGAAAAAGAACTGCTGCACGCCATTGGGCAGGCTGATGCGCAGAATATTGCGCAGGGTGGCGCGGCTGGGGCGGGCGCGCAGGAAGCCGTGTTCCCGGGCCGCTCGCCAGGTCTGAAGCAGGTAGAGCGCGCTGCCCAGGTAAAGCGCCAGGCTGGTGCCCAGGCCCGCGCCGGCGCCGCCCAGCGCCGGCAAGCCCCAGGCGCCGAAGATCAGGCCGTAGCTGAAGATCACGTTGGCGACATGGGTGATCACCAGGGTGCGCATGTAGACGCCGGAGCGGTTGATGCCGTTCCAATAGCCCCGGTAGCTGAAGTTCATCGCCACCGCCCAGACACTGAGCAGCCGCATGTCGAAATAGTCGCTGCCCACCTCGGCGACCCCGGCGGTGGGCGCCAGAAAGGCCATCATCGGCGCGCTGGCCAGGGCGAAAATCACTGAGATCGGAATCGCGAACGCCAGCCCCAGCACCAGGCCGGCGTTCAGCGGCACCGCGTAGTTGGCCCGGTCGCGCTCACCCTTGCGGCGCGCCACCATGGCCTGAACCCCGGCGCCCAGGCCGATCACCATGCTGATGGCGATAAAACTGGCGTAGCCGCCCAGGCCCACGCCGGCCAGCGCCTCGCCGCCCAGGCTGCCCACCATGGCGGCGTCCACCAGGTTCATCAGGCTCTGGCTGGCCATGGCGGCCATGATCGGTAGCGCCAGGGCGAGAATGCGCCGGCTGCGGGAAAGGTTAAGCACGCTGGATACTGCCCCACGTCGAGGAAGCGGGCACCTTAGCAGAAAGCCGGAATCGACCCCAGCGCCGGATCACGCCAGTTGCGTCACGGCCATTGCAACGCGCGAATACTTGACTAAAATAGTCAGGAAATTCGCAACCGAGAATCGGCATGACCGAACCCCTGATCCGAATCACAGATTCCGCTCAAGAGTACCTGCGCGACCTGCTGTCCCGGCAGGACCAGGGAGACATCGGCGTACGCATTTTCGTGGAACGCCCCGGCACCCCCCACGCGGAGTGCTGCATGGCCTACTGCCCCGAAGGCGAACAGGAAGAGGGCGACGAGCGCTACCAGTACGAAGGCTTCCACGCCTTCGTGGAAGGCAAGAGCGTGCGCTACCTGGAAGACGCGGTGATCGACTTCAAGAAAGACTCCATGGGCGGTCAGCTGACCTTCCGGGCGCCCAAGTCCCGGGTGCCGGACATCAGCGCGGACGCCACCCTGGAAGAGCGCATCAACTATGTGCTGTATTCCGAGATCAACCCGAACCTGGCCGCCCACGGCGGCAACGTGCAGCTGCTGGAGCTCACCGAGGACAACGTGGCGGTGCTGGAATTCGGCGGCGGCTGCCAGGGCTGCTCCGTGGTCGACGTGACCCTCAAGGACGGCGTCGAGCGCACCCTCATGGAGCAGCTGCCGGAACTCACCGGCATCCGCGACAAGACCGACCACAGCGTCACCGAGAACGCTTACTACCAGTAAGTGCTCGCGCGGCTAAAAAAAGGGCCCTTCAAGGGCCCTTTTTTTATGCCTGTAAGACCGGCGTCAGCCGCAGTTGGGCGTGCGGCCGGCGGACTGCGCCTGCTGGTACAGCGGCATGGCTTCGGGGATGCGCGCCTGCAGGCCCTCGATGCGGGTCTGGTTGCTGGGGTGGGTGGACAGGAACTCCGGCGGTGACCCGCCGCTGTTGGCGGCCATGTTCTGCCACAGGTTGACGCTCTGGCGCGGGTCGAAGCCCGCTTCCGCCATCAGATCCAGGCCGATCACGTCGGCCTCGGCTTCGTGCTTGCGGCTGAACGGCAACTGCACGCCGTACTGGGCGCCGACACCGAGCAGGCCCATCAGCGTCTGCTTCTCGGCGCTGTCGCCGCCGGCCAGGGCGGCCACCAGCTGGGTGCCGGTCTGGGTGGCGTACTGGATCGACATGCGCTCGTTGGAGTGCTGGGCGAGCACGTGGCCGACTTCGTGGCCGATCACGGCGGCGAGCTGGTCCTGGTTATCGGCCACTTTCAGCAAGCCGGTGTGCACGCCGATCTTGCCGCCGGGCAGGGCGAAGGCGTTGGCGCTGTCGTCCTCGAATACGGTCACTTCCCACTGCTGGTCGGAATCCACCACGGCGACGATGGCTTCGGCCACGCATTCCACATAGCGGGATTCGGCGGTGCCGGTGACGGTGGGCTGCTGCTCTTTCATTTCGTTGTAGGCGGTGGCGCCCATTTGATCCATTTCCGCGGCCGGCAAAAACAGAAATTGCTGGCGTCCCAGGGGGGAGGTGGCGCAGGCGGTGAGGACCAGGGCCGCCACCACGGGCAGAGACAGGCGTTTCATGCTGGAGCTACTCCTTAGTAAAACTGCTCGAAAATCCGTTCACGGCGTTCGCCCACTGATGCGGGGGCACCGGGCGGCCCAGGGTAACCCCGTGTAAGGGGCGCCGCCAGCCAATAATATCAGGATTCCCGACCCGGGCACGCGGTTATGGCGCCGCGCCTTCGGCGGCCAGCAGCGCCCGTTTACGGTCCTGGCCCCAGTGATAGGCGCCGGCGCCGCCGGCGCGCGGCACCACCCGGTGGCAGGGCACCAGCACGGCGATCCGGTTGGCGGCCACGGCGCCGCCCACCGCCCGCGCCTGGCTGCCCACGCGGGCGGCGAGGGCGGCGTAGTCACTGGTGGTGCCGGCGGGCACCTCGAGCAGGGCGCGCCACACGCGGCGCTGGAAATCGGTGCCGATCAAATGCAGCGGGGTGTGACCGGAAGCCGTGAACAGGCCGGCGATGCGGGCGTCGTCGGTGCGCTCCAGCCGGCAGGCGGGAAAGCGTTCCGACACCTGGCGTTGTCCGTCGTCCGCGTCGTCGGCGAAGCTCAGCATCACCAGGCCCCGGTCGGACCAGGCCGCCACCAGGCCTTCGTCGCGGCCGGCCGGACGGGCCCGGGCGAAGGCCCAGTGCAGCGTGCCGCTGAAGGTTTTGTCCTCCGCCGCCACCTCCGGCACGCCGGAGGCCGCCGACGGTCCCCGTTGGCGGCACCAGTCCGCCAGCGCGCTGGCGATGGCGTCCGGGTTGTCCTCCTGCACATAGTGCAGGCCGCGACCGCAATCGACCACGTCCAGATGGGCGATGCGCTGGCTGAGCCAGGCCACCCGGGTGCGGCTGAGCACCGCGCCGGGATGGAACTGCAGCAGCAGCATGGGTTGCGGCATGCGTTCCAGGCGCTGCTCGATATCCTGGATGGCGGCCCAGGTCTCGGTGCGCCGGTCGTTGATCGGCAGCTCGCCGGGGAACACCCGGATCGGGTAGCGGCTGCGCGCATCCGGAAACGGTGCCCGGTAGGCAGCCAGCACACTGCGCGGCAGCCGGCGCCGGGTGCTGAAGCGCAGCACCACGTCGACGAACAGGTTCTGGCGCTGCAGCAGCCAGTAGCTCAGCCGCCGCTGCCGGAACGCGAAGAACAGCGGCCGCGCCGCCGGCGGAAACTCATGCCAGTCGAAGGTGAAGGGGAAGGTTTCCATGAAGCAGAGCGCGCTGACGCGCTCCGGCTGGTGCTGGGCGAGACGAAAGCCGAGCGGCCCGCCCCAGTCGTGCAACACCAGGGTGATGTCGCTGAGCTCGAGCGCGCCGACGAATTCGTGCAGGAAGCGGTAGTGCGTAAGAAAGCGGTAGTCGAGATCCGGTTTGTCGCTTTTGCCGAAGCCGATCATATCCAGCGCCACGCAACGGTAGTGGGCGGTCAGCGGCTTGATCACGTTGCGCCACAGGTAGCTGCTGGTGGGGTTGCCGTGCAGGAACAGCAGGGTCGGGCCCTGGCCTTCGTCGATGTAGTGGAGGCGGTGACCGTCGACGGTCAGGTAGCGCGAAGTGAAGGGGTAATCGGCGAATCCCATGCCATGCGTCCGGGCGGCTTTTCTGGCAAGATGCCACGGCCCCGATGACTACTGCAAGCGTGAACGGTATGGATAAACCCTTTGTGCGCAAGGATCTGGTGGAAGTGAAGGAAAGCCCGGTGCACGGCCGCGGCCTGTTCGCGCGGGCGCCGATTTCACGCGACACGGTGCTGGGTGTATTGAAGACACAAGCCGCCAAGGGCGACGGCCCCTACGTGCTGTGGCTCGACGACGAAGGCAAGGAACGCTACCGCGTGCTTTGCGATCTGCGTTTCATCAACCACGCCAAGAAACCCAATGTGGCTTACTACGACGACCTGACCGTGGTGGCGCTGAAGAACATCAAGGCCGGCCAGGAGTTGCTGCACGACTACGGCGACGACTGGGCCTAGCGCCGGTTCACACTAGAACGGCGCCGGGGAATAGAACTCCCGCCACAGACCGGTACACGGATGGTTGAACGCCAGACGTTCGGCGTGCAGCAATAAACGGTCGCTGCGATTGAGAATCTCCGAAGGCGCGTACAGGTCGCAGCCGAGAATCGGATGGCCTATCTCACGGCAATGAATGCGCAGCTGGTGGGTGCGGCCGGTGACCGGACGCAGGGCCAGCCGGGTGGCGTCGCGGTCCGGGTAGCGCGCCAGCACCCGCCAGTGGGTGAGGGCGGGCTTGCCGGTGTCGAAGCACACCTTTTGCAGCGGGCGGTTGGGCCAGTCGGCGATCAACGGTAACGTCACCTCGCCGCTGTCCTCGGCCACCTGCCCGGCGACCACCGCCTGATACCGCTTTTCCACCTGACGCTTCTGAAACGCGCGGCTGAGATTGCTTTGCGCCCGCCGGTGCAGGGCCAGCACCATCAGGCCGGAGGTATCCAGGTCGAGCCGGTGCACCAGACGCAGATCCGGGTAATCCTGCTTCAAACGGCGGGTGACGCAGTCGCTGTTCTCCGGCGCGCGGCCGGGCACGCTGAGCAGGAACGCCGGCTTGTTGATCACCAGGATGTCGTCGTCCCGGTGGATCACGCCGATCGCTTCCCGGCATTCGGGCACCAGGTAGCGCGGCGGTTGCTCCGCGCGGGTCAGCCGCCGCCGGCCCGGTTCAACCCCAGACCACGTCATGCACGTCCTGGTAGCGCTGCGCGAAGTGCACCGTCATGCCGTCCTTGATGTAGTCGGGCAGCTCCTGGTAATCCCGCTCGCAGGCCTTGGGCAGAATCAGCTCGCGGATACCGGCGCGCCTGGCGGCGATCACCTTTTCGCGGATGCCGCCCACCGCCAGAACCTGGCCGGTCAGCGTCAGCTCGCCGGTCATCGCCAGCTTGCGCGGCAGCCGCTTGCCGGTGGCCAGGGACACCAGCGCGGTGGCCATGGTGACGCCGGCGCTGGGGCCGTCCTTGGGCGTGGCGCCCTCGGGCACGTGCAGATGCACGAAGGACTCGTCGAACCAATCCTCGTCGACGCCGAACGTCTTGAGATGCCCGGCCACATAGCTGTAGGCGATCTCGGCGGATTCCTTCATCACATCGCCGAGCTGGCCGGTCTGCTTGAAGCCGCGCCGTTGGCTGTGCACCCGGCTTGCTTCCACCGACAGGGTGGCGCCGCCCATGGCGGTCCAGGCCAGACCGGTGACCACGCCCACGCCGCGCTGGGCTTTCTCTTTCTGGAAGTAGGGCTGGCCGAGGAAATCCTCCAGATTCTTACCGGTGATGCTGATCTTCTTCTCGCCTGAGAGCAGCCGCACCGCCGCCTTGCGGATGATCTTGTTCAGCTGCTTTTCCAGGTTGCGGACGCCGGCCTCGCGGGCGTAGCCGTCGGCGATCTGGCGCAGCACGCTGTCGCTGATCTTCAGCTGCGACGGTTTCACGCCGGCCCGCTCCAGGGCGCGCGGCCACAGATGGTCGCGGGCGATCTCCACTTTCTCTTCGGTGATGTAGCCGCTCAGCCGGATGGTTTCCATGCGGTCCAGCAGCGGGCCGGGAATCGAATCCAGCGTGTTGGCGGTGCACACGAACAGGCAGTGGCTCAGATCGAGCCGCTGGTCCAGATAGTGATCCAGGAAATCCTGGTTCTGTTCCGGGTCCAGCACTTCCAGCAGAGCCGACGCCGGGTCGCCCTGGAAGGACTGGCCCAGTTTGTCGATCTCATCCAGCATGATCACCGGGTTGCTGGTGCCGGCGTCCTTGAGCACCTGGGTGAGCTTGCCCGGCATGGCGCCGATGTAGGTGCGGCGGTGGCCTTTGATCTCCGCCTCGTCGCGCATGCCGCCCAGGCTGAGACGGTAGAACTCCCGCCCCAGGGCTTCACCGATGGACTTTCCGATGCTGGTCTTGCCCACGCCGGGTGGCCCCACCAGCAGCAGAATCGAGCCTTTCACCTCGCCGCGCATGGCGCCCACGGCCAGGAACTCGACAATGCGGTCCTTCACGTCGTTGAGGCCGCTGTGGTGCTCCTCCAGCGTCCGGCGCGCGTGGCCCAGGTCGAGGTTGTCCTCGGAGTACTGGCCCCAGGGCACGCTGGTCAGCCAGTCCAGATAATTGCGGGTCACCGCGTATTCCGGCGAGCCGGATTCCAGCACGTTGAACTTGCGCAGCTCCTCTTCGAAGCGCCGGGTCACCGCCTCGGGCGGGTTCAACGCCTCAAGCCGCTCGCGGAATTCGTCGGCGTCGGCGGTGCGGTCGTCTTTCTCCAGGCCCAGCTCCCGCTGGATCACCTTGAGCTGCTCCTTGAGGAAGAATTCGCGCTGGTGCTTGCTGATCTTTTCGTTCACTTCCTCGCGAATCTGGTTCTGCAGGCGCGCCACTTCCACTTCTTTCTTGACCAGTGTCAGCACGCGCTCCATACGTGTTTTCAAGGACACGGTTTCCAGAATGCCCTGCAACTCGTCGCCGCTGGCGCTGGTCAAGGAGGCGGCGAAATCGGTCAGCGGCGAGGGATCACGGGGCGAAAAGTTCTGCAGGTAGTGCTTGAGCCCTTCGTTGTACAAGGGGTTGAGGGGCAGCAGTTCCTTGATGGTGTTGATGATCGCCATGCCGTAGGCGCGCAGGCTGTCGTCCAGCTCATCGCGGGAAGTGGGGTAGGTCACTTCCGCCATGAACGGGCGCTTGCGGCTCAGATAGCCCTGCACGCGGAAACGGGCCAGGCCCTGGGCCACCACCTGCAGCTGCTGGTCTTCATGATTGACCGCGTGCACCTTGACCAGGCAGCCGTACTCGGGGAAATCCTCCACGCTCACGTCATCCGGGTCCCGGTCGCCGATGTAGATCAGGCCGAGCGCGTGGTGCGGGGTTTGCCCGACGCGCTCCAGGGTGGCGCGCCACTGCTCCTGGTCCAGCAGCAGCGGCTGCACCAGACCGGGCATGAACGGACGGTCCCGGACCGGGATCAAATACACCCGTTGCGGCAGATTCTGATCGGGCAGCGCCAGGGCGCCCTGCGGAGTTCCTTCGTCAACCGTGGTTTGATGTTCTTCCTGACTCATGGGCTCGACTCACTGCAAAGCTGAAAACAACCTGACTCTAAGGTGGCGCCAGTGAGCCGCTTTTCAATCCCGGTCGACGATCAGAAGATCGGCGCTCAACGCGCGCGGCGTCTGGGTGCGGCGCTCCACCACGCGGGCGTTGAAACGGGCCTGGCAGCGCTCGGCCAGATCATAGAACGGCGACCGCCCGGGGTCGGCGATGATGACCCGCTTCACGTCCTGGTCCAGGGCGCGCCGGATCAGATTGAACAGCACCGGTGTGAGCTCATCCCAGAAACAGATGTCCGCGCCGGTGATCATATCCACGTCGGCGAGGCGCTGCTTGGTAAGGCGCTCGAAGCGGCAACGCAGGGTGTCCACCTGAACCCGGTTGATGGCGGCGTGCAGATCCAGGTAGGGGAACACGTCCGCGTCCGCGTCCACGGCGGTGACCCGGCAACGGAAACGCTTGGCGGCGAAAATCGCCAGCGGCCCCCAGCCACAGCCGATGTCCATCAGGTGGCTGTCGGCGGTGAGCCGGAGCGGGCCTTTTTCCCGGGTCAGCTGGTCCATGATCAGAAAGCTGGAGTTCCACACCTTGTTGCCGTGGATGGTGGGCACGTGGTTGGCGCGTTTCAGCTTTCTGATTTCACGGTGGCCGCTGCGCAGCAACGTCAGGCCGCGGGTGTGAACCGTGTGTGCTTCACCGCGTTTGATACGCGGGGGCTGGGGTGTATCAAGGGGCATGGAGTTTTCCGGCGCCGAAAGGGGAAGCGCAAACACTACGGCGGCGCGGCCGGCGGTTCAAGGCCGGCGCGCCGCCTCCGGTTCAGCCGTCGATGTCCTGCCAGAAGGCGCGGAACGCTTCGGCGCTCTCTTCCGGGGCTTCCGCCATCGGCACATGGCCGACGCCTTCGAGGATCACCGCGCGGCTGTTAGGCAGCTCGCGCTGGAACACCTCCACATTGTCGACGCCCAGCAGGGCGTCCTCGCGGCCCCACAGAATCAGCGTCGAGGTTTTGATTTCCGGCAGCACGCCGCGCCCCTGCAGGCGCATGGCCGGGTCCAGATTGATGTCCTGCCACACCTTTTCCGCCACGTCCGCGTTGGCGGCTTTCTCCTCGCCCATCAGCGTGATGGCGAAATCGGGAATGCCCACGGAGCGTTCGCTGGCCCAGTCCAGGGTGGTGCGGAAATCCTCGGCGCTGTGCGGAATCAGCGGGTTGCTGTCCGACTGCTCCAGCACATTGAGAAATTCCGGTGTCTGCAGGGTGATGCCGGCGGCATCCACCAGGCCCAGGGAGCGGAGCCGGTCCGGCTGGCGCCGGGCCATCTCGATGGCGATGGCGCCGCCCATGGAGTTGCCGGCCACGTGGGCGCGCTCCACCTGCAGGGCGTCGAGCAGGCGGAACAGGCGCTCGGCCTGCTCACTGATACCGTAATCCATGTTGGTGGTGCGCGGCTCGGTGTTGCCGTGGCCGGGCAGGTCGGGAATCACGAAACGGTAGTCGCCTTCCAGTTCGTTGGCGAAGCGCACCCAGTTGCGCGAATCGGCGCCGAAGCCGTGGATCAGCAGCACCGCCGGGGCCTGGTCGGCGTCGCTGGATTGCAGCACCCGCCAGCGCAGGCCGTCGTCGGTGGAGACGGTGTGCTCTTCGAGCCCGGCGCGCCATTTTTCAAAATCCATTCCCTGGTGGTAAACCCACCGCTGGCTGCTTTCGCAGCCGGCCAGCAGCACCAGCGTCGCCGCCAGCATTAACAGTCGGATGGCCATTCCGTTTCCTCCGGGTTGTTATTGTTCCGTTCAAGACGGAAAGTCAGCTTAGTTGCTCGGTTTCCGTTTGGCACCACCGTGAAGGTCAAATTTTGTAGCAACCCGCTCTAGCGGGACTTCAGATTCCAGATACCGGCGCCGATGATCAACAGGGTGCCGAGCACCGTGGACAGCACCAGGGTCTCGCCCCAGAACAGCCAGCCCAGGAACGCCGCCCACACCACCGCGGAGTAGTTGTACACGCCCACCTGGCCGGGGCGGGCCAGCTGGTAGGCGGTGGTCATGGCGAACTGCCCGGCGATCGCCACGCTGCCGATCGCCAGCAACCAGAGCATTTCGGTGCCGGTGGGCATCTGCTGCACGCGCAGCAGCAATAGCGCCGACAGCAGGGTGGCGAACAGGGAGAAGTAGAACACCACCCGGTGCGGGGGTTCGCTGGCCGCCATGCGCCGGATGCTCACCTTGGCCACGCTCATGATCGCGGCGCCGGCCAGGGCCACCAGCATCACCGGATCCACCACGCCCTCATCGGCGCGCAGGATCACGCCGACGCCGACAAAGCCGAGTACAATCGCCGCCCAGGTATGCCCGCTGATACGGTCGTTGAGCCACAGCCAGGCCACCAGCGGCAGAAAGAAGGGCACCGTCATCTTCACCAGCACCGCTTCCGCCAGCGGAATATGGGCGATGGTGAAAAAGAAGCAGAACATGGCGGTGACGCCGGTGAAGCCGCGGATAAAGTGCAGCCGCAGGTGGCTGGTGCGCAAATCGCGGATACCGCCACTGGCCACCAGCACCGGCAACAGCACCGCCAGGCCGATCAGATTACGACCGAACACGATCATTTCCACCGGCAGAGTGTCGGCGAGATGCTTGATCATCGCCGCCATGACCGCCAGCAGACCTTCGCCCAGCACCAGCAGAAGCGCGCCTTTAAAAGGCTGGTCCGGCTTCACCGCCGGCTACCACGACAGGCGCGGCGGCGGCTAACGTTGATCATCGCCATGGGTGCGTCATCATAGAGGGCGTCCAACGCCGTGGGTGGGGGCGGCATTCTAACGTCGGCGCCTCGTCCTGGCCATTTTTGAAGGGAGGATGCATGCGTTGTTTTATCGGTATTCCGGTGCCGCCGGCGCTGGCGGCGACACTCACCGCCAACCCGGTCCCGCCGACGGCGCGGCCGGTGCCGGCGGCCAATCTGCATCTGACCCTGGCGTTTCTCGGCGAGCGCTCGCGATCGCAACTGGAGCCGTTGCTGCCGCCGCTGAAGAACGCCCTGGCGCGGTTGCCGGCCTTTACCGTCACGCTCAGCACCCTGGACGTCTTTCCCGAACCCGGGGCGCGCATCTGGGCCGCCCACGCGCGCCGGGAACCGGCGCTGCTCGACCTGCACCGCCAGATTTGGGACCTGCTCGGCCAGGCCGGCATCGACGCCGAGCCCCGCCAATTCCTTCCCCACGTAACCCTGGCCCGCGCCGCCGCTCCCCTGCAGGCGGAGCCTGCGCCCGGGCCCTGGGTCCTCCCGGTAAATTCGGTGATGCTCTATGAGAGCCCCCCGGACGGCTACTATCGGGTGTTACAGGACTGGCGACTAAAAGATTAGCGAGCTCTACCACCACTTCAGCTACGGAGCACTTTTTGTGCGAGCGGGGCCCGCTCCCACCAAGGCCGCATCTAGAAATTATTGCCCGCCGGGGCCGGGCGGGTGGACCGGGCGGTGCCGGCGTCCTGGGGCGCCGGGGCGCCGTTGGCCGGGGTGGAGGAGGGCGAGCCAGTAGGGCCCGGCACGGTTTTTTCCGGCGCCACCCGCGGGCTGCCCATTTTTTGCTGCATGGCCATGGCGGTCCGGGTGAGCTCGGCAAGCTCCATATCGCCCACCAGCAGATAGCTTTTGCCGCCTTGCTGCCAACGCACCAGCGGCACGCTTTTATCGGACATCACATGAAACCAGCCGTCCTGGATGGCGGTGTGGTGGTCCATTTCATACAGCGCCAGACGGTTGGAGCCGGCATCGTGGTAGCGATACTCGGTGATTTCCCGGCCGGCGAGCTGCAGCTGCTTCTGCGAGAGCGGTTGCAGGCCCAGGCCGCTGAACAGCCGTGGCCCGCTCACCTCGCCGGAGGCGCGGGCGGGCTGCATGTAGGCTTGCAGCACCATGTCCGCGAAGCGCGCCGGCGCCGGGCCGGAGCCCGCCATGTGCAGGGCGCCGCCGGTCACCAGCAGCGCCGCCACGATCAGCGCCGCCGCCGCGGGCCAGCGCCGGGCGCGGGGCGCCTCGATCTGTGGGACCGATTCCTGGAATACCGGGTCGAGCGCCCGCCAAAGGGCCGCTTCGCGGCGCCAGTAGGCGTAGATGCGGTCGGCGAACCGGGGGTGGGCACGGATTTCCGCGGCCACCCGGCGGGCGCGGTGCGGCGGCAGCTGGCCGTCCGCGAAGGCGCTCAGCTCTTCATCGGTGACCGCATGTTTCGCGTTGCGATTGCCGAGCGAGATCATCGGTCCCTCCTCACTTGACCCGTTTCAACGCCGTTGTCCGTCGCCGGACCGCGGGCCTGTCCCGTTCCTGGCGCAACGTTTCCCGTGCCCGTGACAGGCGTGAACGCAGCGTGCCGACACGGACGCCGAGAATCCGTGCCGCCTCACGGTAACCCGGATTCTCAAGGGCCACCAGCAGCAGGGCGGCGCGTTGCTCGGTGGGCAACTGGTCGAGCGCCTCCAGTGCCTGCTGGCACTCGACGTGATCCTCCTGGTCCGCGGCCACGGTCTGATCCAGCCCGGCGTCCGCGCGCGGTTGCTCCTTGCGCACCGGCGCCGAGGTGCGCTGGTTGATGTACAGCCGGTACAGCATCCGAAACAGCCAGGAGCGCAAACGGCCGAACGGCCGCCACAGGTGGCGCTTGCGCAGCGCCCGCTCAAGGCAGTCCTGGACCAGGTCGTCGGCGGCGCCCGGATCGCCGCACAGCGCCGTGGCATAACGTCTCAGGTGGGGTATCTGGTCGCAGATCTGCTGCTCGAAACTCATCCTGTTCAATGGCCCTGTCAGCGGCGGTGTTACCAGTACCAACAAGACACAGGGCGGTTTGGTTCCGGATTTTTTTTGGAACCAATCCGGAGCGCGGGCTGTTGGTGGGATAGCGGGCGAGGCCCGCTGACTTTCGAAACGGTACGAAACAGGAGGATCGAATGTCTGTAGAGGACGTACGCAAAGGCTTGTTACTGGCCACCGGCCTGGTGTCTCTGGTCGCCGGCGGCGCGGCCCTGGCCGCCTGTGATCCGGTCGAACCGCCCGAGGGCGGCGACGGTCAGCAGCCGGGCGGCATGCAGGACTCCATGCAAGAGGGCGGCGGCTCCATGCAGCAGGAGCAATCCTCGCCCGGCGAGGGCGGCGGCTACTCCGAGTAACGCCGTTCGGGTTAAGCAGACCCGCAACAAAAAAGCCCGGCACGAAGCCGGGCTTTTTTATGGGTCGGTGATCGCGGGCGATCAGCCTTCCTTGAGAGCGGTGGTGATGTCCACCACCGCGCCCTTGCCGTCGCCAAACAACATCAGGGTGTTGTCCTTGGCGAACAGCGGGTTGGGCAGGCCGGCGAAACCGGGGCTCAGCGAACGCTTCACCACCACCACGGTCTTGGCCTTGTCCACGTTGAGGATCGGCATGCCGTAGATCGGGCTGCCC
>MDTA01229132.1_pt1 | contig 57718 bp, 56 predicted proteins | sample 811151 | NCBI WGS metagenome assembly MDTA01 (sample SAMN05326648, study PRJNA326480) | marine metagenome | isolation source: seawater | place: Indian Ocean: South | collected 2010
CTGTCAATTGTTGCGTTTGTTACGTTTGTTGCATTGGGATCTTTTTTCAAAAAATTGCACTTTTTTTGGGGAAAGCGGAGGTATTTGGGGTCGAGGGGGTCGACTTTGACTATTCAAAGTTATTTTTGGGTGGACAATGAGGTGTGTTTTGAAGGGCGTTTTGTTTTGTAGGTGATTGGTGGGTAGTTGTTTGTGGAATTATTTTTGTTGGGATTTTGGGGCGTTTTTGGTGGGGAGAGTTTTGGGAGGTTTTGAGGAATTGTTGTGTTAAGTGTTGTTTATAAGAGGGTTATGGAGGTCTATCTTTTAACTAAACATCGTTTGAAAACAGTAAAAATAAGGCAAAGGCATCCCCTAGATATAGTGTCTTTATAGTTGTCATTATTGCCCTGTAGCGAATAGAGCAAAAGGCCTCGTTTGCGATAAACGAGGCCTTTCCTTTACTTTCCTTTAAAAAGATGGATAGAATCTTAGAAATCTACCTGAATCGAGGCGAAGACTCCCCGGCCTGGTGCGAAACCGTTAAAGAAAGGCTCACGATAGGGCTTGTCGAAGATATTCTTCACGCCGACGATGAACTGTGCATCCGCCCGGGTGTCTGTATTGAGGCCAAAGGTAACTTGGACATCAAAGTAGCTGAAGCCACCGAAGTTCGTATTGTTGAGAGAGTCATGAGACTCGAGCACCGTACGCCCGTTGATGCCGGGGATGATCGTCTCGACATACTTGAACTCAGGGAAGAAGGTGTAGCTTGTGCCGTAATTAAAGGCCCAGTTGGGAATGGCGATCTTGTTTGAGTCTGACGTGTAGGTGCGGCCACCATTCAAATAAAGCTCCCACTCGGGGGTTGGCGTAACGAGCACACTACCCTCTAGACCATAGAGAAAGACACTGCCGACGTTGTTGTATGTCCAGCGAGTGAAGTTACCGCGAACGGGCACACTACCGGTCAGGCCGATGAAGTCATCAATCTGATTGATAAACGTTGCAAAGCTGTACTGGACGTACTTGTTGTAGCGGCTCTTCGTACCGACTTCGAAAGCGTATGAACGCTCAGGGTCGAGGTTAGGATTGCCGACAACCGTAAAGTCCGCAAAAAAGGGAAGTACACGGCTTTGGAAGCGCTCCCCTAAGTCTGGAGCGCGCCAGCCCGTTGCAAGATTGCAGTAGTAAGACGTATCCTGCGTGTAGTGATAGACAAGACCGACAGAGCCGCTAAAGCCCGCGTCATTCTTGTGGGTCTTGCTGCCAACTTCATCCTTAACGTCAAACAAATCAACACGGCCACCAAGAACGATCTCAAAAGGATCCATTTCCCAGTTGTCCTGAGCATAGACGCCCATGCGATACTGCTCGGCATCGGCGATGGTCGTCGTTGCACCCGCCGTTGTAGAACCGACAGCTGGCAAAGGAGGCACTGGAGGCATAACCGCAAAAGGAGGTGTTAGCGTAACGAAACTGCCACCCGATACTCCTGCGTAGGAATTTACCTTTTCTGTACGTGTGTCCTTGAGCTTGGCATTGTCATAGCCAAAGTCAGCACCGACGGTGAGCGTGTGAGGATCGTAGTCTAGACGGGCCTGGGGCTGAAACTCAAAGGTATTGACCTTGTCATTTGTTTTGACGCGAGATGTATCGAGCCCTACAACAGGAGCAACGGCTGGAGGCATCCCAACCATCGTGATTTTTCCCGTTCTAAAATTATGAAACGGCGTGCCATTGTCCATCTTTCGGCGAATGCCCTGCCAGAAGAAACCAGCTTTAAGCTCTTCAATATGCTCGGAGACATCTTCAGCTAAAGGCTCTACGCCAAGCTCTGCACGCTCGTAGAGAGGGATGGTAAAGTCTAAAGGACGGCCTGCAATCGTTTCCCCAGCAATGGAAACGTGGGTGTTTTTCGTCTCGTTAGCGATGAAGCGGATGCGGTTGTTGCCCTTGAAGAAATAGTCGAGCTTCATCCAGCCACCGGCACGCTTGAAGCTACCACCATTAGGGAAATAGCCCTTGGGGAGATTGGGATCTCCAGCATCGGTGTAGCTACCACCAAGAACGAGGCCCCAATTTTCATTGCCAACATCGACCATACCACCAACGCGGTTGAAGTTGCGAGAGCCATCGATGGCATAGCGCGTCATGACATTGTAGCCGGGAGCATCGCGACGCTTAGGATTGCGCGTTGTGACGCTAACAACCCCGCCAAAAGCATCCGTACCATAGAGGACCGAGCCTGGACCCTTGAGCACTTCAATATCTTGAATAGAGTAAACGTCGTAGAGGCTGAGATTACCACCGCCGTAACCAATGCCCTGGCCTGATTGGCGGACACCGTCTGTCAACACAAGGACGCGCTGATTGCCAAGGCCGCGAATCGAGAAGCCTTCATTCCAGTAGTTGGAAGAACGACTACCCCCTTGGCTCGCGCTGAAGGGCTGTGAAGCCTGCGCAAGACCGACATTGGGGAGTTTGCGGAGGATGTGGTTTACGTCCGTGTAGACCGTACTCTCGATCTCTTCGCTTGTAATAATCGAAATGGACTGCGGGACGTCGAGGGGGTCCTGCTCCATACCGCGGCTCGCTGTGACGACGACGCTCATGTCGCTCTTGGGCTTGTCTGCCTTAGGAGCAAAAAACTCAGTATTAGCCTCTTGAGAGCCTTTATTCTCTTGAATATCAGCTTTTTGCTCTGCGAACAAAGCTGTACTAGCCAAGAGGATCTTGAATGTGAATACCCTGATTAGAGTAAATTTTTTCATCACTAGGATTTCTGTTTGCTTTTCTAGGTTAGTGTACCTAGAAGAGGAGGTACTTAAATACCGGCCTGTCAAACTTTTTCCTGAGCCGTTTTATAAGTAAAAAACGTTAACAGCGCGCAGCATTGCAACTATAAGAAAATGTTTTCAGAATGGTTTCATAAAGGGGGTCTGCTTATGTGGCCTCTCATGCTCTGCTCAATTACGGGCATGGCCATAATCTTTGATCGTGCCTGGGCCCTCGCACGCAGCTCACTGGACTTTCATAAGTTCATCCTCTGCTTAAAGAAGCACATCCGCTCGAATAACCCTGAGGCCCAACCAAGCTGCCTTAAACGCCGGCCGGCATCAGCAAGCTTTATCGCACGCATCTACTATCAATACCTCCACGAAAACACGCCCAAGCGCAATGAGGCCCTCAAGCGCGAAGGCTTTCGCCACCTGGATAACCTTGGACACAGGCTCAAGATGCTCGCAGCTATTGCGCAGGTGTCCCCCCTACTCGGCTTGCTCGGTACCGTCACCGGGCTCGTCGTCGCCTTTTACCAGATCGAAGCCCTGGGCGGCCGCGTCCAACCAACAGACCTTGCCGGAGGCATCTGGGAAGCTCTGCTAACGACCGTCGTTGGCCTTTCTATTGGGATTCCTTGCCTACTCGCGCACCAGTTCTTCCAAGCACAAATCGATAAGCGCGCCCATGAAATGACTGAAACAGTCAGCGAGCTCGATGAAGTCTTTGCTCACGGTGACGAAAACTCGATGGATGAGCTGCCCGAGCACACGACCTTCACGGCCTAAACCTCATGTCTTTGAGCTTTAAAAGAACGCGCCCCCAAACGATCCATCTCGAGCTGGCCCCGCTCATTGATGTGATTTTCCAGCTGCTCATTTTTTTTCTGATCAGCTCAAGCTTTCTCTATCCTTCGCTCAACATCACGCTCCCTAAAGTTGAAGCCCCCGACCGAGCTGACCACCAGCAAGAGCTTGTCCTCAGCGTAGGCAAAACGGGCGAATGCTTCATCAACGGTCAAGCTGTCCAAGAGACGCTGCTTTCATCAAGGCTCAAAGCCGAGCTCGCGCAGTCCCCGCGCAAAAGCGTCTTTTTCCATGCCGACAACACCGTCCCCTACCAAAAAGTCCTCGAGCTGATGAGTGTCGCCAACCAAGCTGGTGCCCAGCAACTAAACTTTATGTACGAAGATACCGACTAACATGCGCAAAGAACTTCGCACCAATATTTTGATTTTTGCCCTGTGGATTTGCCTGGCCATCGTCATCCACTTTGGCCTCACCTGTGCCCTCGTTCACCCTATTGCCATTGAGCTCCCGGTAACCACCGTTGAGCAGAGTGATGCCAGCGTCGAGGCACGCATCGTCAAAACGCCCAGTCGTAAGCAAACTGCCCAGAGCGCTGCAGCCTCTCCGCGCGAAACACCTAAAATTTTGGATAATGCAACGAGCCGCCATGTAGAGCGGGCAAGCCAAGAAACAGAAAAGCCCAACGATGCCACAGTAGAAAGTAAAGCAGAGCGTACTGAAGCCCCACCGCTAGAAACTGCCGAACAAGCGAGAACGCACGAACCGCCTCAAGCTGAAAACATCCTCACACAAGCCAATCAATACATTCCTGATGCCCTCGAAACTGAGGGCACTTTTACAGCTGAAGCCGAAGGGACGCTGATCCCCGTTCCCCCTGCAGCAACGAAAAGCCCAGCACCTCGCTACCCATCAAAAGCAAAAAAAGAAGGCCGCTCGGGGACAACATACTTGCGCGTAACGGTCGATGAATTGGGCAAGCCGCTGCGCGTGCGCGTCGAGTCAAGCTCTGGGCATCGAGACCTCGACGAGCGGGCACGGGAGACCGTCGAAAAGCGTTGGCGCTTTGCTAATTCTCAAGACACAAAGAAGCGCGGCCAACCTAAGGTGACCTTTATCATTGATATTCAGTTTAAGCTGAGTTGAGAAAGCTTATCTCTTATTGCCACCGCGGCGTGGACCGTAGCTACGAATCGGCGCATTGCGGTTAGCGGAGGCGTTTTTCAGGCGATAGACGATGCGGGCCTTCTCGAGGTCGTAAGGGCTCATCTCCATCTTCACCATATCTCCCACAGTGATCTTGATGAAGTGCTTGCGAAGCTTACCCGAAATGTGCGCCAGGACTTGGTGCTTATTAGGGAGCTCTACCCGAAAGGTAGTACCTGGGAGAACTGCAACGACCTTGCCCTCGACTTCAATATACTCGTCTGCCATAAATGATGATTAAAAACGCTTTACTTAAGTTCTATTCTTGAAATTTTCCTATAAAGTGAACGAAGGTATAGCAGCCTTTTAAAACGAGGTAAAGGTTTTTATGGAATCCACTCAGCCCAAAAGCGTCCCGCCGTGCCCGTTCACGAAGCTATATCCGTCTCAACTGATACGCGATGAGGCTTTTTTCATGAAACTTGCTTACAATCAAGCAATTGACGCATGGAAGGCCGGAGAAGTGCCCATTGGGGCTGTCATCGAGTACGAGGGCCAAATCATCGGTGCAGACCATAATCGAGTTGAGTCCACCCAAGACCCCACCGCGCATGCCGAAATATTGGCAATCACCCAGGCAGCTCGGCATAGAGGCGACTGGCGTCTCAATGGGGCACGCCTCTTCGTCACCAAAGAGCCCTGCCCCATGTGCTCAGGGGCAACAGCCATGGCCCGCATCAGCCATGTTTACTACGCCCACACAGACCCAAAGATGGGTTGCCTAGGAGGTGCAAGCTCCATCCACCAACTACCGCAGCTCAACCATCACATGGAAGTTACCTCCGGCGTACTCGAAGAAGAATGCCGCGAATTACTCCAAGCTTTTTTTGCCCTCAAACGCATCGAAAGCAAACGTTGACCTCGTGGTAAAAAGGTTTCTACAATCGACAGCATAAGCTGATTTTAACCTACAAACCAATAACCTAACGAATAACCTATTATGTCCTACACACTTCCAGAACTTGATTATGCCTATGATGCGCTCGAACCACATATCGATGCGCGCACCATGGAAATTCACCACACAAAGCACCACAATACTTATATCACGAACCTCAATAAAGCACTCGAGGGCGAAGGCATTAAAGCACCTAGCGACATCAACGAACTCATCGCAGACCTCTCTAAAATCCCTGAGCCAATCCGCTTAGCTGTTCGCAATAACGGTGGCGGGCACGCCAACCACTCGCTCTTTTGGAAAATCTTATCCCCTCAAGGTGGTGGAGAGCCCATCGGTGAAGTTGCAGAAGCGATCACAAAGGAATTCGGCAGCTTTGATGCTTTCAAAGAAAAGTTTTCAGCTGCAGCAGCCACACGCTTTGGTAGCGGCTGGGCTTGGCTCAATGTTAAAAGCGATAACAGCCTCTGCATCTGCTCGACACCCAATCAAGACAACCCACTTATGAAGGCTACTGCAGATTGCCCAGGTGGCACACCTGTCCTTGGTATCGACGTTTGGGAACACGCCTACTACTTGAACTATCAGAATCGTAGGCCTGAATATGTCGCAGCGTTCTGGAATGTCGTCAACTGGAAGCAAGTTGAGGAGAACTTCCAATCAGCCAAGAGGTAAGTATCCTTTTTATAAATAAGAAACCCTGCTCTGCTATGCTGAGTGGGGTTTTTTCTTAAAGGGCCAAATGACACCGAGCAGTAAATCCCGGATCTCGTAGGCTTCTTCAAAACGAAAGAGCTTTAAGAAAAGAATATAGAAAATCATCGCAAGGGGGATAATGAAAATAATGGCAAGCATGTCGCCCAATTTACCGGCGCCCCAAATACTCTGAATATAGTCAAAAGCAAGCCACGCAATAATGGCCATGATCTTTGCAGCAGCAACAACCTCAAGCAAAGAAAACCAAAACCGGCCCTGAGCCACTCTGGGATTTTTGCGTACTAGAGCAATGCGCAAAACTATATTTTGAAGCAAGGCTGCAGCAACGCTAGCTGCAGCCAGCCCAGCTACGCCCCAAACCTGCATCCACCAAAGCGACAAAGCGAGGTTAACGGCAAAAGAAATATAAGCAATGATGACGGGGGTTTTCGTGTCCTTTAAAGCGTGAAACGCTCGTGTGGCTAAGGTTGCCATAGAATAAAAAGGAAGCCCTACACTCGAAATAACCAAAACGGGCTGGGTGAGCTTAACATCCTGGGCACTGAATGCGCCCCACTCAAAAAGGATTTTTAAGATGGGCTCGGCCAGGACGACAAGGCCTGCGGCCGCAGGAACTGTAATGGCTAAAATTAAGCGCATGCCGTGGGCGTACTCTTCGGCAAAATCATCATTAAGACCTCGCGCAGCGAGCTTTGACATGCCAGGGAAAACAACGGTTGTGATAGCTATGGTAAAAACGCCTAGTGGAAGCTCAATCAAGCGGCTCGCTAAATAAAGTATAGAGACGGCACTGGTATCCAGTGAAAAGGCAAGCAGGCGGGAGACGACGATATTTACCTGGAAAACTGCAGCTCCAGCAAGGCCAGGCATCAAGAGCCCAAGCATTTCTTGGACGCGCTCGCACCGAGAAAAATCCATACGGGGCTTCCACCCTTCTTGCTTAAGGGCCCACGCTGGCAATATGCACTGAATAACCCCTCCCACGAGAACGCCTGCACATAAATAATAAACCTGCTCGAGTGCTGTCTTCCCGAGGAAATAACCGAACACTCCGAGGCCAAGCATCATCGAGAGATTGAGCCACACGGGTGAAAGTGCTGGAACAGCAAAACGCTCGAGCAAATTAAGCGCGGCAGAAAACATCGCAGCTAAGCAAATTAGCAGCATAAAGGGCATCAACCAGCTGGCTAGTCTTGCACCGAGATACCAACGCTCTTCAAGACCTGGCCACAAGGAAACACACTGAAGGAGTACAATCGCTAAGATGACAAGGCCCAGGAGCACAAAAAACAAACGCGAGATAACGCGATTAAGAAAGGAAAATGCTGCCTCTTTGCCCTCACCTTCAAGCTCTCCAGCCATAACTGGCATAACAGCAGATGTGAGTGCACCCTCGCCGAGTAAGCGGCGGAATAAATTGGGCAGCGTAAATGCAAAGATAAACGCAGAATTGATAGCCGAGACACCAAAAAATGAAAATATCAAAACATCCCGCACAAGCCCTAAAACACGGGAGCCCAAAGTCGCAAATGACACAATGGCAATGTGATTCACTTTTTTAATAGCGTTCATCGAGAGGTCAATTTGCTAGGATTCTGTAAAAATAAAACAGGTTGTTAATAAGATCTCCTTGAGCATTTAAGGCGAGCATGTTTGTATTATGGTAGGGAACTCTTTTCCTGTAAACCCTCAATCAGAGCTCACTCCCTCTTTCATGAAGCACCTCACTCTCGAATCTCTCGAAGCGCGCACGCTTTTGTCTGGAAGCATAGATGAGTCTCTCGATGCAGAGACTCAAGAAGCACCCCACCCTCACAACACCGAAGGGCCACTACATCCGAGTATTGCAAATGCATGCATTTACGAGGAGAACCCCTTCGATTATCCATCCAAAGGCACCAACTGGGGGTTATATCAGGAAGCAAGCTATATCAATATTGAAGATGCATTGGATCAGATACAGCTACTGAAGCTCCAAACAGAGCTTGAAAATAACAACATCGACGACCCACGCCTCCACTTTTATCTCGACCGTTGGAACACGCTGGATGATCCCATCGTCCCTCTCCTCCAGGAGAAATTCGAGATCGGCAAGCAGATGGGCTACACCTTCTTAACATACGGCTATGCCATCAACACCGGCTACACGGTATCCCTAGCAACGCCCATGCTCATCACATGCAAAAACACAGACCCGCTGATGCTCTCACTGCGCGGCGGTGCAGACCTTATTGCCATTGTGTGTGCCGGCTTTGAGCTTCACAGTCACTCTTTTGACAACGCCCTGGGTGACGCAAAAATAGAACGTTACGATGACGCGCTTGACCAGTACAATCACGCAAAAGATATTGTTGCCGAAATGACAGAAATCGGCGATGAAATTGACGATGACCAAGTCCGATACCTGGAAGACAAACGCAGTGAAGCTAATGCCTACAAAGCCTCTTACCTCCTAGGTCAAGAGCTCAATAGTGCAAGTAGCACGCGCACGCTCATTTCAGGAGTTTGGGCGACTATAGGAGCCGGCTCACTCACGAACCTTGGCCTTGAGCACCTACTGAAGGACCCTATCATTCAAGCGGTCACAGCAATCGAGGCGCATAAAGATAATTATGCAATTAAAGAAAATGTCATCAAAACCCTTAAAGAAGTTGCTAACAATCGCAGCTTACGATCTTCGACGGATAACATCATTGCCGTAGCCGAGCAACAACTTCAAGTAACCCTTCCTGAGGCAGTCAAACAGGCACTCAAAGAAGGTGTAGGCAGCCTCAAGCTCTATCAATATACCCAATACCTCTCACGCGGGCTTAGCTTGTTTAACTCCGTAGCGGCAACAACTCTATTTGCCAATGACCTCATCACACTATGGAATACTAAAACACAACAAGCAGCCACCCTAAAGCAAGCCACGGAGCTATCTCATGCCTGCGATGAACGTACATGCACTGACATTGAGCAAGACCTTGCTGTCATCGCAGAAACCATCGCCAACGAGCAAAATCCAAACAGCCAAAACATGGGCCTTATGTGGACAGGCTTAAAATGGTCAGCATCTATTGTCAGCTCGATACCAACCATAGCGAGCATGGGTGGGCTGCCGCGATATTTATCAGGTCCTGCAAACAGCCTTACTTACTGGGGTTTTCTCATTGGCTCGGTAGGCTATGCAGCCCAGGGCCTTATTGAGTTTGGGCTAGGTCGTATGCTCGACATGGTGTCATGGAGTTTTACAGAGCAATCTATGGGAGAAGCTGAAGGGGCACTTAGAGGCAGCATATTTAAGGCACTAGATCAAGGTATTCTTGATAAAATTGACATAACAGCATCCCACCACAACACACTACGGGCTGATCCTGACATCGCTGCCAAGTTACTCCTCTACTACCTCTCGATTGAGCAGTCTTATCTTGCAAACCTTTCAGACAGCAATAAGCGTAATTTTACACTAGGTGAGCTGAAGCAGTACCAAGTAAAACTCCCTGTCAGCACCTTTCTTGCGAGCTTTAGCCATGCTGTCAGCCTTGAGGACATTACAGCCCTTGCAGACGCTGCCGTACTCAATCCAGACGATGCCTCGGCACTCCTCAGGCGGCATCTTGGATTTTAAAAGCCCTTCTTAAAAGCAAGAAGAGCCCTATGTACATTTTTTAAAATAAAAATGTCTGCAGCCTTAATTATTCTCTGCACAGCATGCGGGCTTCCCACAACCACTTGAAGCGCTCGAGTCAACCTTGGACTCCTTACCTGAAGAACTTCCCTCTGAAGATGAAGGTTTCTTGTAGTCCGTCTCATAAAAGCCACTGCCTTTAAAGACAATACCGGCGCCTGTACCAATTTTTCGGTAAAAGCGAGGCGCTCCAGCGCCGCACTGTGGGCAGGCATCTAGTGGTGCATCTTTCATGGACTGAAAGACTTCGTGTACTTGCTCGCAAGACTGGCATTCGTAATCGTAATTTGGCATGATTGCTTCTCTAAAGTTAACTTGTTTCAAATCGCGCAAAAAACGCTTGTTGTGTAGACAATTAAGAGAATAAAACCAATAAAAAAGGCAAATCCAAAAAGTGGCATACCAAGCGAAAGTACGCCCGCATAGAGGAGCGTGGGCAAAAGAAGGCTTGGCCAAAGATTCAAGATCCGCCCAAAGATGGACTTCCAATTGAGCAATGCGGGCAAGCCAGGATCCTTCTGGAAATCATAAAGCGCTGAAAGAAAGAATGTTGGCGCAAAAACAGCCCCAATTGAAAGGGGTATAATAGCCAAAAAGCCAAGGATCCCAAGCGAAAGTACCAGCAGGATATTCATCAATACCCAGCCTAAGAATATCGGTATCATGAAGAATACGACGAGCATGCAGAAGAAGAGCAGCCCGCAGATGAACAGCTCTCCCCAGTCCTCCCAAGGGGGAAGCTCAAGGCGGCCCGTTTCCCTAAAATTCATGGCGAAACGGTAAAGATAACCCATAGAAAAAAGATTTAAAATGGGAACAAACATTAGCAGCCCTCCAAGGAGCAAGCGCTTCCCTGCCTCAGGAGAGCAAAAAAGTTTTCGACAAAGGTCCTCAAAACTTGGCATGATATATCCTCCAATGCAAAATACGTTAACGAGTGATTTCTCGATCATACTAGAAGGTTATCGCAAAAAAGTCGAGCAAGGCCTTCAAAAATATCTTCGTCCCGGCTCAACACGCCCGGCTCGCCTTCATAGCGCCATGGAGTATAGCTGCAGAGCAGGCGGCAAGCGCCTTCGCCCAACGCTCCTGCTTGCCACATATGACCTAGCCCCCTCAAACAACAACCCCTTACCAGCCGCAATCGCCATCGAGTGCCTCCATACCTACAGCCTCATCCACGATGACCTCCCATGCCTAGACAATAGCACCCTGCGCCGCGGCAAGGCCACCTGCCATACTGAGTTTGACGAGGCAACAGCTCTACTCGCCGGGGATGCACTCCTCACCTACGCCTTCGAGCTACTCGCCCAACACTACACTCACGCGCCCGAGCTTGCCCTTACCCTCATCCAAGAACTTTCTAAAGCCGCCAATAGTGAACGGCTTATCGGCGGCCAAATGGAGGACATCCTAGCCGAACAAAACGGCACTAACCGAGAGCAACTCGCCTTCATCCACGCCAATAAAACAGCCGCCCTCATCCAAGCAAGCCTCGCTATGGGCATGCACTTATCAACACTCGAACAAACTCACTTAAAGGCCATTTGTGAATACGGTTTCCATCTTGGCATGGCTTTTCAAATTGCAGACGATGTACTCGACATCACGAGCACACCCGAAGCACTAGGGAAAAGTACAGGCATCGATGACCGCAATGAAAAAGCTACTTATCCTGCCATCCATGGCCTCCAAGCCGCTAAAGAAGCGGTACAAAAACACTCCAAACAAGCAGCCTCTTGCCTAGAGACACTCCCAGGAGATACACACTTCCTCCAAACACTTGCGCTCCACTTAGCCGAGCGCGTGCATTAATACAGGTTAAACGGTGGCAAATTCCTGCTCGGTGAGCTGGTGGGCTACTTCGATAATCTTCATAAAAGAACGCACCTCAAGCGACGCTCCACCAACGAGCCCTCCATCGACATCTTCTTGGCGGAAGAGTTGCTCTACATTGTCAGGCTTTGCAGAGCCACCATAGAGAATGCGTACTTTCTGAGCGACATCTTCCGAGAACTGCCCAGCAAGCTGCTTGCGCAAAAACGCGTGCATCTCTTGGGCTTGCTCGGGCGTTGCCGTTCGCCCAGTACCTATCGCCCAGACAGGCTCATAAGCGAGCACAAAAGACTCAAGCTGGGAGGCATCGACACCGCGCATACCCTCACGCAATTGATGGCCAACCACGTCAAACATGTGGCCTGCATCACGCTGTTCCAAGGTTTCTCCAACGCAGAGAATTGGCTTTAAATTGTTTTCGAGGGCAACGAGCACTTTTTGGCGAATAAAATCATCCGTTTCGCCGAAGTAAGCTCGGCGCTCACTATGGCCTAAAATAACATAGGAGACAAAAAGATGCCGCAACATTTCAGCAGAGACTTCTCCTGTATAGGCGCCCGAAGGCTCAGGATGCATGTTTTGAGCACCCACAGCACAATAGTGCGAGCCCTCAAGTGCACGGGCGACCGACTCTAAAGCAGTAAATGGCGGACAGACAACGACACCAACATCAGACTGGGTACCAAGCTCAACAACGAGCTCCTCGATAAACTGCTTTGCCTCGACAGCGTTTTTGTTCATCTTCCAATTGCCTGCGACAATGTACTTGCGGTGATAGCTACTCATAAAAGTGTCTTCCTAGGATGGTGATTGGTTTTTAAGTGATGGCTTCTGCTAAAGGTGCTTTGCGTGAAGAGGCCAATGCTTCAACCCCAGGGAGCGTCTTCCCTTCAAGGAACTCTAAGCTTGCTCCGCCCCCTGTGCTCATGAAAGTCACACGGTCGGCGTAGCCGCTTTTTTTGATTGCCTTGACGGAGTCTCCCCCACCGATAATCGACAGTGCACCACTCTCGGCAACCGCCTTAGCGATAGAAAACGTACCTTGAGCACAGGCTTCAATCTCAAAGATACCCATTGGCCCATTCCAAAGAACTGTTTTTGCTGTAGCTATAGCTTCAGCGAAAAGAGCCTCCGTCTTGGGACCGATATCAACACCTAGGAAACCTTTGGGAATAGCATCTTCGGCAACATCGAGGCCCTCGACAGAACCATGCTCAAAATCGACACTGCTAGCTACGCGATGATCTACAGGCAGTAAAAGCTGAACACCTCGTGACTTTGCTTTGGCTATAGCTTTGCGCGCAGTATCGACCTTATCCTCTTCAACACGGCTTGCCCCAACCTGCTTACCCTCTGCAAGGGCAAAGGTATAGGCCATCGCTCCACCGATTAGCATTGCATCGGCTTTTTCGAGAAGCGCGTCAATCACCGTGATTTTGTCGGAAACTTTCGCACCACCCAGGATAACGACAAAGGGCCGTTCTGGGTTTGTCGTCTTTGTGCCTAAAAACTCGAGCTCACGCTCGACAAGAAAACCAGCATAACGCTGATCAACAAGTGCCGGCACACCCACTGTGGAGGCGTGCGCTCTGTGCGCTGTCCCAAAAGCATCATTGACGTAAGCATCCGCAAGGGATGCTAGCTGTTTGGCAAAGCCAGGGTCATTCTTTTCCTCGCCTGCATAAAAGCGAAGATTTTCAAGAAGGGCAACGCCACCTTCAGGCAGGGCTTGAACCGCAGCCTCCACATCCGGGCCGACACAATCAGGTAGGTAAGAAACGGGCTTACCGAGACGCTCAGCCAAAACGCCCCCAACAGGTTTCAGGGAAAAGGCTTCATTACGCGTTCCTTTAGGGCGGCCCAAATGACTCGCCAAGACGACCTTAGCGCCCTGGGCCACCAGCGCCTCAATGGTGGGAAGCGCAGCTACGATGCGCGTGTCATCAGAGACAGCTCCCTGCTCATCTAGGGGAACATTGAAATCTACACGAACAAAGACGCGCAAGCCCTTAAGCTTGGCATCACGTATACTTTGAATAGCCATAACAAGTGGCACAGCATACAATTATACGCCGGCAGCTTCCATGGCAACGGACTTGGATGCTTGGTCACCTGTAGCCGAACTCATCATCTTGCCCATTTTAAGCGTCAAGTCGACACAGCGATTACTGTAGCCCCACTCGTTATCATACCAGCTGACGAGTTTAAAGAAGTTCTCGTTAAGCTCAATACCAGAGCCTGCATCAAAAATGGACGATGCTGAATGGTGGATAAAGTCCGTTGAGACGACTTCATCTTCGGTGTAGGCAAGAATACCCTTCAGGTGACCTTCAGAGGCCATCCGCATCGCGTGGCAAATATCCTTATAGGAGGTCGCCTTTTCTGTGAAAACCGTGAGGTCAACAACGGAGACCGTTGGTGTAGGCACACGAAAAGCCATGCCTGTGAGTTTCCCCTTCAGCTCAGGTAGAACAAGGCCTACGGCCTTAGCTGCCCCCGTTGAAGCAGGGATGATGTTCACCGCTGCAGAGCGGCCGCCCTTCCAGTCTTTCACGGAGGGTGCATCGACCGTGCGCTGCGTTGCCGTGTAGCTGTGGACGGTCGTCATCAAGCCATCACGAATACCGAAATTATCGAGAAGCACCTTGGCAACCGGAGCCAAGCAGTTCGTCGTGCAAGAAGCATTAGAGACAATGGCATCTTCTGCGGTGAGCTCATCATCGTTGACGCCGATAACGACCGTCTTCAAGTCGCCCTTGCCGGGGGCCGAGATGATTACTTTTTTGGCGCCTGCCTGAAGATGGCCGGCAGCCTTTTCTGCCTGCGTAAAGAGGCCTGTTGATTCAATGACAAGGTCTACCCCTAAGTCCCCCCAAGGAAGTGCGGCAGGCCCTTCTTTGACGGCCAAACACTGAACACGATGCCCATTGACAACAAAAGCGCTATCCTCAGCCTCAACTTCGGCATTGAAGCGCCCTTGAGTTGAGTCGTACTTGAGTAAGTATGCAAGATTGTCCGCAGGGACTAAGTCATTAATTGCAACAACGTCGATCTCCTTACCCAGGAGGCCGCGATCTACAATTGCGCGAAATACCAAGCGCCCAATGCGCCCGAAACCATTAATACCGACTTTTAAAGCCATAATCGATTCCTATTTTATACTAGAAGGTTAGAGGGTTGAATTACAAAATTCCTAATAATACCCTACACTCATTGCAAGTCTTTAAGCGCATACAGGGGGCTTTTGGGGCTTGAGCACCTGCATTTGAGAAAGGCATACCTCATAGATAAGACCATCTTCGCTGACAATCAGGAGCGTCTTGGGGTCTGTGAAACAAATGGCCTCGGCCTTGCCTACACTGACAGGCAACCAAAGCACCTCGCCATCAAAGAAATGGTCACTACCGTCCTGAAGCTTAAAAACCCAAATAGCACTGTAAGTAAGTACGGCGAGCATACTTCCATCTTTGGAAGCATCCGCACCTGTCACCTGGCCGCGCACATCAAAGCGGTCGAGCAAAGTAAGCTCATTGCTCGAGTCCGTTGACTCACTATCCAGGCGGTAAAGCTTGGTGTAAGTATCACTCCTGTGCTTGGTTAAAACATAGATTTTTCCATGCGCAAAAAAGAGGGCTTCAGCATCAAAATTTCTCCGGTCAGGCGGGAATGCTTTTTGGTCAGGATAGTGAAAAGGGATCTTCTTGCTTGCCCATGCAGGCTTATTAGTAAAGGGATCTGGCTCAGGCACGATATAAAAAGCCAAATCTTTACGCGCATTGGCATTATTCCCAAAGTCTCCCAAGATGATATTCCCCTTGTTGTCATAGGCGATGTCTTCCCAGTCATCATTGATGGCATTGTCAATCAGAACGCCTGGCTTAAAATCTTGGCTACTCTCTTTGGGCGTAATCAATTTCCCATGTTCTGTAATGGGAAAAATTCGCGGCCTGCTCTCGGTGTCATGATTCCAATTTTCAATAGATTCACCACCTGGCGCAAAACGGCGATTATCCGAGTCATTATGAACCCAAAACACACCTGGGTACTTATCGCTCTCAACGATTCCCGAGCACTCATCAATATCAGAGCAGTTCAGCTCCCCGATGACTCTTGGGATCACAGGATCGCAGCCCAAAGGCAGTAAGCAGGATTTTACTGAGGACCCCCCAGAAGCCCATAATCCACTCCCTATTAACATATTAGAGCTTACCAAAGCAAGCTGAACCCACAAACGACTGAAATTAGTATACTTTTTCGCCATAGAACAAGTAACCGAGTTTAAGCAGAATTTCACTCAATAGCAATTGTTCTTTTTGAAAAACGAAAATCAATCGATTAATGACTGATTATTAACATGTTATACCTAAAAACAGGCATCAGGCAAATAAAGAGCTCAAATTAATTGAAATACATATTATATAAAAATAAATAATATGTATTTCAATGATTTTCTCCTGCTTGATTTTCTGCAAAAGGTCTCTAGGATCCCCTAAATGGTACCCCCTTCCCTCGAAGATAATTTTGAAGACATCCTTCAAAAGGCTCGTGATGGGCTTGGCCTATCGATGAAAGCCTTAAGTGAGCAAAGCGGCGTTACCCCCCCTATGCTCAAGGCTTTATTTCATGGAGATTACGATAAAACATCGCTAACGGCGGTTGCACCATTATTGCAGCTCGACGCCGAGAGCTTGGTTGATATCGCAGAAGGCGCATGGAGCCCCCAAGTTCATACACCGGAAGGACTTTGGCAAATCACCAGCCCTTTTGGAAAAGGCATGACCGTCCATGCCTATCTATTAAAGATCCCCAATAGCTCAGAGGCCCTTCTCTTTGACACAGGCACCTCGCTGGAAGCTATCAAGGCCATTCTGGATAAACATAAACTGTTGATTGCTGCTATCTTCCTCACTCACACCCATAGTGATCATATTGCCATACTCAAAGACCTGCTAGAAGCCTACAGCAAGCCCCCCGTCTATGTGCAAGCCAATGAAGCCTTACGCGGAGCTCAGGTATTTAAGGAAGGTGACAGCTTTACTTACCCACCCCTCACTGTAGAAACCCGCCTAACAAGCGGCCATTCTCCAGGAGGCACAACCTATATAGTCCACACCGAAGAAGCTTCTATAGCGATCGTTGGAGATGCCCTCTTTGCAGGCTCCATGGGGCGCGGCTTTATTTCGCACAAAGAAGCTCTGCGCAATAACATGGAACACATCATGACCCTGCCCGATACAACGATCCTCTGCCCAGGCCATGGACCCATAACAAGTGTTGCTGAAGAAAAAGCCCACAACCCTTTTATCCGCGGGGCATCTTAGCTAGTCTCACTTGAGGCAAGTGCAGGAGCATCCTCCTCGGTCTTATCTTCAAGCTTTCCGCTCTTCGATTCAAGCGTTTTGGGCTCTTCCAAAACGGCATCTAGAGCCTCTATGGCAAGAGCAAACCCAGACTCAGGAGCATTCTCATTAATAAAAAATCGCTTACTCGCTTTGGAGTGCATACCCGCTGCCATCCCTTGAAATGCGGACTGTCCAGGCTTAACTGACATGGCACGCAGCTCCAAACTCGCCAAGACTGAGCGAGTATTCTCGGTTTTGGGCACACGGGCCAAGCGCAAGTAGCAAGTGCCTGACTCTAACTGCACAATGCGGCTCAACTCAAGCTGGGCGCCCTCCCAAGCAGGATGTTTTTCAAAATGTTCACGAGCACTTAGTTCAAAAGCATTCATCCACTGCAGTGAGGTCATATCACCCATTTTATCGACCCAAAAAATACTTTCTAAAGGAAATTTTCATTTCATTCCTTGATTCCTCAAAGCATTTACCCTAGGATCATCCATGGCATGTTAGCCAGGGGTTACTACGTCATTTTGCATATTTTACGTTGCTGTTTATTGATCTGTATCGCAGTGGCCTTGTCTTGCTTATTACCTGGGTGCAGCCACCGCAATGAGGAAACCCTAGTCATCTCTGCAAGCTCTAGCATGCGGCTTGCTCTCTTAGAGATGATGAAATCTTACAAGCCCAAATCTTCGAATGTGGAGATCATATTTCATTTTGGAGGTTCAGGTTCTCTGGCACAGCAAATCATCAAAGGGACGCCCACAGACATTTTCATTTCCTCCTATCTAGGCCCCATGGAGGAACTCAAAGAACATGGCTTACTCATCAAATCCTGGCCAAGGCCCCTTTGTCGAAATCGCCTAGTTCTTGTCACCTGGGAGGGCAACAAACTAATCCATTCGTTTAACGATCTTGCTAAAACTGACGTTGAGTCCATTGCTGTTGCAGGCAACCAATGCAGTGGTGGTGGTTACTACGCGCACCAGCTCCTCAAAAAATTGGGGCTCCTCGAAAAAATTGAATCCAAGCTCATCTACGCAAAAGACGCCGTTCAAGCAATTACCTACCTCAACCGAGGGCACGTCGATGCGTGCATTACATTTGCATCCGCTGCCCACGCCTATCCGCACCTAGAAATTGTTACTGAGGCTCCACGAACGGAAACAGCCCCCATCCTTTTCACAACAGCAATTCTAAAAGGCGCCGCCCCGCTTGCCGAAACCGCAGACTTTGCCCTCTTCTTACTCAGTCCAGAGGCCCAGGAAATTTTTAAAAAGCACGGCTTTCAACCTCTTAAGCAAACGCTTTAGAAGCATTTGAAGAAAATAAGCCCAAGAGTGCATCAGAGCCTTCAGCAATGGCCCAGAAGAATGCTTTGTTTTGCTGCGCGCGAGTCCACGCACTATCGTCTTGAGCGGAATGCTTAAGCTCTGACTGGTAACGAGCAAGCTCAGCCCGGGTTTTTCCTTCAAAGAGAACTTCATAGTCGCGTGGATAGCGATCAAGAAGGCGATTAACCGTGTCTGCATATTGATCGCAAGCGAGCAAAAGCGCATGCTTTTCATAACTCTTAGCACTCAAACGCTCGGGCAAGCAAGCACAGTGCACAGCCGCCTCCGTACTTGCTTGAAAAACGCGTTCTGCGAATTGGCGAGTTGCTCCCAGGGCCTTGGTAATCTCATCAAAACCAGGACCACGATACTCATCGACAAGCTTACGAAGTTGAGTGCGAACATAGCTTGCATCGGAGTCACCCAACCAATCTTCAGCCTCTTCATACGTATGGTAAGGCACACCTCGAATAGCCGCCCCCGTGCGCGCCGTATTGATAAAATCAATGCCGGAAAAATCCTGAACACAGTGCTCGAAAGTCTTTAAGTATACAAAGAGCTGTGCATCCGTAAGGACAGGTGTACCCTCATTGCCAGGGACTGTCATTCCTTGGGAAACAGGCTCATAAAGGCGTCCCTCATCGGCATAAAAGGAGTTGCTCGCGTGGGTCTTGCCGAAAGGGCCCAAAGCCATGTCTTGGCCGACAAGGCATACGCGTGAACACCCCCATAGACGCGCTAAATCAAGAATGCTAGCAGACACGGTGCCTTGCTCTAAAATGTGCATCCCCTCACCAAGACCAAGACGAACGCGGAGCGTCTTGGCTAAAGCGCTTTGCCCGGTCCAGGTGAAGATACGACCTGGAAAAACTTTAGGGACTTCAGGATTTACCGTGTATGGGGCAACGAGGTACGTCCCCTCTGTAAGCGAGCCTGCATAACCTTTAAATGTATCTGGACGCGCGTCTACAGCAACGGTAATCTGAGGATGAATGCCCGCATCGCGCAAGCTCCTATAAGCAGAATTAACACAGGCGATAATGCCACGCGCTTCAACACGTTTAAGGAAAGGCAATGCTTCATCTAGTGAGGGCCCTGCACCGACAAGGATCAACGGCAATCCGTGAAAAAGATCACGCATACAACCAACGTCTGGGGCGCGCAAAAAAGTATTTGCATTGTGCAAGGTTGCCTCTTGGAGCATAAGCCCATCCTTTAAGCACCCAGTATAATTTGAATTTACAAATAAATACTGCTCTTTAAATGCCTTAAAAGCGAGGTTAGCACCCAAGGCATTCACGGCAAACAAAGGGCCATAGATCAAAGGCTGAACCTGAGCTAAGGTATCGTAATGCAGGCTATCTAGGGATTGAAAACAATCTGCATCGGGATTACCTACACCAAGAAGCAAACGTTCATCGGCTAAAAAGTCATTAAAATTTTCCTGATTAAAGACAGCCTTAAGAAGAGCTGCATTCTCCTCCCAAACAAAGAGAACACTATCTTGAGGCAAGCGCTCAAGGACAGCTCGAACCTGCAGCCCTAAACCAAAACCACTTAAAAAATAACAGGTCCTTGGTTCTAAGCTCAGAGCATTAGCCCACGCCTGAACTAAACGAGAAGCACCGCCCGTGCCATAGGGGGCAACCTCATTACCAGCAACATCAAGCATGAGACCACCTTCTCGTAAAGAAAAGGCGCGCGTAGTATGCACGCTTGCATCCATGCGCGTTAACACCTCAGGAAAACGACGTGCTAGGAGTGTTTGGTTTTGAGAATAAAAACTCATGCAAGGCGATGTTTAAGTTCTTGTTGAAAGGGGCCTACCAAAGACTGGCGAAGTCGCGCACACCAAGGCTGCCAGGTAAATAGAGCCTGCTCAGCAAGACGACCCCCATCCATGGTCTCCATCGCGCGCATGTAGCTATCAAGCCCTTGGCTAGCTTCTTCTAGCTGCTTGACCAAGGCAGCCTGAATAGTGAGCCCCCAAGCATCGATACTTTTCACCAAAACCTCCAAAAGCTCGATAACAGGGGCAAGCTGTTCCCCCCAAGCCTTAGCCGAGGCTTGGGCATATGCCCACTCTCGAGAGAGGACATCGACACCCAATACTTGAGCACCCTCTTCTGCTGCCTCGACCTTGGGCAAGGCTTGCTCGATAAGATCCAGCATGAGAGCCTCTTGCCTTTGGGAACTTGCAAGAACCCTGGCATAGGGAACCCCCCGCTCTGGCCAGGGCTGTTGCGTATAATCTGTACCATCGACAGAAAACGCTGTCAGGCACTTGCCTGAAGGCTCTAGAGCTTCGGCAAGGAGCCCAAAGAGCTGCTGAGCCGACTCTGGCAAAGGGCCATCAAAAGAAACGGGCTCGCCGTCAAGAAATACTGTTGGGGCTGACATAAGGGCTAGATCCAAGGGTATTCTTTTCTTTTTCAACCATAAGTGAAGCCTCTTTTACAAAAAAGCCACTTTTCCCTAACTATACTTACATAAGCGTTAATAAAAAACGAAAAAAATATTAAAGAAAACCAGAAGCTGCCGAAGAACCCTGTTGAAACTAAAAACTAACACGGACGTTACTCTCTCCTACTCGAAAACAACACGGAGGACACTTCTATGGGACTTACTGTTAATACCAACACCGCTGCAACTGCAGCTTCTGACCACCTCAACAAAAGCAACACGCTCTTACAAAAGAGTATCAACCGGCTCGCAAGCGGAAAGCGTATTGTAGACCCAGCTGATGATGCAGGTGGCCTTGCCGTCTCCATGAAAATGGAAGCGACCATCCGAAGAACAGAAGCCGTTGATGTCAATGTATCCAACGCCATCTCTTTCTTACAATCTCAGGATGGTGCTCTAGAAACCGCAAGCCAAGTTGTCACGCGCATTGCTGAGCTACGCATGCTCTACTCGGACCCAACTAAAAACAATAACGACAAGAGCAATTACCAGCTTGAATACACTCAGCTCACCGGCCAATTGACATCACTCTTAAACGAGAAATTCAATGGAGTTAACTTATTCCAGAGCGGCGGAAGCAGCATTGAGGTGATTACCAGTGAAGATGGTAATACTAAGATCAATGTAAGCATCCATGATTTCAATGGCACGCTTAACCCAATTACATCTCAAACAGCTTTAAGCCTTGTTAACGTCTCAACAATTAACACAGCCATTCAAAAACTGGCGACACACCGTGCTCAAAATGGTGCTGAAAGCAGCCGTTTGCAATTCACATCTGATATGCTCAAAATCAATCGGGCCAATCTTGAGGCTGCCAATAGCCGCCTAACAGACACCGATGTAGCACTGGAGTCGACTCGATTTGCAAAATATCAAATTCTCTCACAATCGGGAGCTTCGATGTTAGCACAAGCGAACTCAACCCCTCATGTAGCACTAAAGCTACTCGGCTAAATTTAATACCCCAAATCGATTCTCTAAAAAAGGAAGCCCCTCTCCGACACAGGAAAGGGGCTTCTTTGTGGACCCAAGACAAGGAGGTCTATAGGAAATCCCTAGTCTGCGTGGATGGCCGTCACCCCAAAGGGGGATACCTGAAAGCTCGACATCTCTTCCATCCAGCCTCGATAATCAATGGCTTCGACAAGTCCCGTCTGCAGATTATTCGCATAGACGACACGGCGCTTACTATCCGCCCCAATCGATCCGTAGGCCCCCGGTGCAAAGTTCTCTAGTCGGGAACCATCAACATAACAGCTTTTGATGCCACGGTCCGTCAACATGAAAATAACGCCATTTTGGGTGTCGATATCGAAATCAAGAACTTGGAAATCACGCGTATCGACAACGGTTATGACATTAAAAATACCTGTATCATTTAGCTGAGGTGAAACCTTGACCCGTGTGAGGAGGGTTCCCATAGAGCTATCTGCAAACCAAAGATGCCCATTTTCAGCATTGTACTGAAGCTTCGTTACGGGCGAATGAAAAATCAAAGGATGACCGTTTAAAAAATACTCATCTCCCAAAACTTCAGGTTCTCCACCATCATAGGCAAAGCGATACAGACGATATTCTGTTGTGTGCTGCGCGCTCTTTGCACAAACGTAAATGAGCTGATGCTCAGGGTCTACCGTCATAGCTGTAATGCGCGGTGCTTGAAAAACAACTTTTGCAAGCTCTTGCCCCACCATATCGACAACATAAATGGCAGCATCCGTCGAAATAATAAATTTCTGGTTTTCCTCATCGGCAATGAAGCTCTCGATGAAAACACCCGGAAAACTCATCGCTAATTGAGCGTTTTTGTCATCTTGGGTCAGATGGTAAATCTTGCTCTCCTGGGCCCAATAAACATCTGCTTGCGCAACCACAACCCAAACAAGCATTACCGCCCATACAATACCCCCATAAATACATTTTATTAAGTATCGGTAATTTTCCATCGCTATAACCTCCCTTTAGAATTAGCATCCTCCTTGTTGTAACAGGTATACCCTAACACACCTTTCATGAAAATTCCACTGACTGAAAAAGTTTTCATGTCAAAACACCCCAATAGTTGATATTCCATGATCAAATCCATCATCAAAAGCGCTTTAAAGAGACAAGGCTATCAAATAAGCCCTTACTCAGAACCGCCCGCTGCAGGCAGTGACAAGAGAGCCGCAGGCAACATGGAATCTTTCTTAGAAGACATCCGCGCTCGTGGATTAAAACCTAAACATATTCTGGATGTCGGGGCAGCCTCTGGGAATTGGTGCCGCATGGCACAACGGGTTTTTCCAGAAGCTGGTTTCACCCTCATTGAACCACGCGCCGAAGAAAGCGACGCCCTTACCTTATTTTGTGATACCTACCCCCAATCGCGCGTCGTCACAGCAGGTGCGGGAAGTAAACCCGGAGAACTGCCCCTCACGATAGGTGAAGACCCCGAAGGTTCATCTTTTTTCATTGATGAAACCGAGGCTAAACGCTACGGCCTCCAGCAACGTGTGGTGCCTATTGTCACTATCGATAGCCTATTTCAAACCAACGAGTACCCCATACCTGAGCTGGTTAAACTCGACGTTCAAGGTTCAGAACTCGATGCATTGTGTGGAGCGCAATGCCTGTTTCCCAACACAGAAATTTTTATTTTGGAATGCTCTCTTTTTGAACCAAAGCCTAATTATTCAACTGTCATGAGGACGATGACTTTCATGGAGAAACAAGGCTACGCACTTTACGATGTTGCTGGATTCTTACGAAGACCTCGCGATGGCGCTCTTGCCCAGATGGACCTTGTTTTTGCAAAAGAACAAGGGATGTTTCGGACATCGCATGCTTGGGTGTAAAATGGAGCCGGGAACCAGATTCGAACTGGCGACCTACGCATTACGAGTGCGTCGCTCTACCAACTGAGCTATCCCGGCCAAGGGAACCCTGGAAACTGTTGTCAAAAACGCTCTGAGTGCAAGTGTTTTTTCGCCTCAGTTGAGGGAAACAAACTCCAGCGACTTGGGAAGCTCGGGCATCGTTGCCAGTGTGTTAGGATCGAAAATAGAAGGATCAAGCCCTGGATTGAGCGCTGCTGAAAGCACGGTAAACTGGGATTTATCGCGCGTCGTGAGGTCTACCAGCTTGATGGATTTCACAACCCATTGCTCCCCTACTTTTTTAAAGCTAATTGCAGAAAATTCACGCTCTATTTTGCCATTGGGACTAACAACTTGGGCACGAAGCATTACGTTAAAACCCTCGTCTAAAGCGATACGAACCGAACCAATATTGGGGTTAGCCTTAACAAAACCCTCTGGAGGGTACATTGAAAAAAGATGCGTAGGGCGTCCCTGAAGACGCGTTGCCCCTTCATAGGACCACTTCTCCCAGAAAATGAAGGGCATCTGAAGGTCAAAAGGCGTATAGAGAAGTGTGGCAATCAAGGGATTGAGAAGGTCTGCATCCTTGATGGCTTGGACCTCCGTGCTACCTTGGGCCTTGAGCCAAGCTTGGGGCTGTGGGCCACCATAAACAAGGACTTGGATGCGATCAATATCTGTAACGGGCTGCTTTGGCCAAAGACTCAGACGGGTTTGCGGGCCAAACGGCGTCCACCGGCCCCAAAGAAGACCATAATAATGCGTGGCCTCCCCACGGCGGGGTTTTTCGACAAGCTCAAACTGGAAGCAATAGTCTCCAGAAAGACGTTGATTGCGAAATGCTGCCAGACGCTGCTCACCCTCCTCATGGCTGATTTTGCGGACGGGGTTGAGGTTGCCTTTGGCGTCTCGACGGGTCGCTGTTGCCCCCCAAAGCGTGGTAGACCACACTAAAGTGACGGCACTTAAAAAGACAAAAAACAACCTTAACCTACTCCAAGCAAAGGACTTGGGCAAGGCGCTGGCCATTATTCAGCGGTTTCAGTGGAAGCGCTACCTTCAGCAGCTGGTGCAGCTTCTTGGGCAGGTGCTTCAAACTCGGGAAGCAAAGGACCCTGGGGAACCGTTGGCCTTTCGCGAAAGAGAATCGCCAAATAAAGGCAGGCTGCCAGAACGAAAAAACCAATCGAGGCGTAAATCGTCCACCGGGTGAGGATATTGGCCGAACCGGGGCCAAAAGCAGACTCCACAGCACCCCCACCCATAGCAGCACCGAGACCACCAGCTGAACTTGAGCGCTGCATCAGAACCAGGAGCACAATAAATATGCTCAAAATAATTAAAATTACGGAAAAAAACCCAATGAGAAAACCTGCCATAACTGAATGATACGTCGTTAAAGACCAGGAATTTGGATCAAAACAAGGCCTGGTTCAAGCAAAAAAAGGCTCCGGTGTAGTGCAGCCCGCAGCTGAAAAGCTACTTTTAAGAAAAAGCAAGGTAAGACGCTAAATAATAAAACCTTAAAAAACTAAAATGAGGAGGTGTACTTTGGTCATCAATAGAGTGTGGCCATCAATTGATAACTTAAGCTTCTCTTTATCAAAAAGATATAACACAGGCACAAGAGCAATAAGCACCTAGAGTATTATTCCTTCTAAAAAACGCTTGGGTTTAAGGCTAAGCTGACATATAAACAGACTATTAACCCTCTACCCTAGCCCCATGCTTGCAGATCAGCAACAACTCCATACCCTGGAAGAGAATTTAAAAACCCACAGCCTAACATACGGGTCTCGTTATGTCGACAAGCCCATCCCTAAGTACACGATCCCAGAGGATGGGCTCTTGCCTCAAGTGGCTTATCAAGTCATCCACGATGAACTTAACCTCGATGGCAACGCCGCTCTCAATCTTGCTTCTTTTGTCAGCACTTGGATGGATGAGCATGCACATAAGCTGCTCAGCGAAACGCTCAACAAAAACTATATCGACCAAGACGAATATCCTCAAACAACGGAGATACAAAATCGCTGCGTCAGCATGCTCGCTGAACTTTTCAACTCACCTGAAGGTAAAGGGGCTGTTGGCACTGGGACAATTGGCTCCTCTGAAGCTATCCACCTTGCCGGGCTTGCCTTAAAATGGAACTGGCGCAAACGCAGACAAGCCCAAGGTAAGTCCACAGATAAACCCAACATTGTGATGGGCGAAAACGTACAAGTCTGCTGGGAAAAATTTGCACGCTATTTCGAGGTAGAGCCTCGCCTCGTCCCCTTAACTGAAGAACGCTATGTACTCGGCGCCCAAGAGGCACTAGAGCTTGTCGACGAAAACACCATCGCTGTTGTGGGCATTCTCGGGAGCACCTATACAGGCGAATATGAACCCATCGAAGAACTCAATCAAGCACTGACAGAACTCAACAGCAAAACGGGTTGGGAAGTGCCCATCCACGTCGACGCAGCAAGCGGAGGATTCGTAGCCCCCTTCACACGCCCAGAACTATTGTGGGATTTTCGCTTACCGCTTGTAAAGTCCATCAACGTAAGTGGCCACAAATATGGGCTCGTCTATCCTGGCATTGGCTGGGTTATTTGGCGCGATAAAACAGAACTCCCCGAAGACTTGATTTTTCACGTCAATTACTTAGGTGGAGACCAGCCAACCTTCAACCTCAACTTCTCTAAGTCTGCAAGCCAGGTGCTCGGGCAATACTACAACTTTCTACGGCTTGGGAAGTCTGGCTACAGCCGTATTATGGAGGTTTTGCAAGAAAACGCCAACTACCTCAGCCAGGCACTCGAAGCACGCGGTCTCTTTAAGCTGCTAAGCAAAGTCGGCGATCTTCCTGTGGTCACCTTTGCCCTCAAGGAAGAGACAAGCTTTTCTGTTTTTGACATTTCAGAAAAACTGCGCGAGCGTGGATGGATCGTCCCCGCCTACACAATGGCGCCCAACGCAGAGCACATATCCGTTCTGCGTGTTGTCGTGCGTGAAGGCTTTAGCCGCGACATGGCAGACATGCTCTTGAATGATATTGAGCGGGCCGTTAGACATCTTCAGGATAGCCAACAATATTCCAAGTCTTCAAAAGACACTCCAAGTCCCAAGAAAACACAGGGAGTTTGCTAAGCCTTCCCTCAACTTCAAGTTTGCCAAGCGTGCAAAGAGACTTCTAGGATGTTTGGCTATGAAGAAGCTAATTTGCGTTGGAGGCTTACTTGGAATGAGCGCTGTTGCCATGGGTGCATATGTCACCCACGGGCTTAAGTTTACTGTCGGCGAAGCGATGGTCGAAGCACTCATGACGGCCCTGCGCTACCAACTTATTCACGCAGTTCTCATTGTTGCACTCGGGCTGTGTTCCTTTATGCCCATGGCCCGCTGTTTGTCTCGAAGGCTAAACATCGCCGGCTGGGCCTTTGCTCTTGGGATTTGCCTATTCAGCTTCAGCATCTATGCATCGGCAATAACCAGTATTCCTTCCCTATTTAAAATCACCCCTATTGGGGGAATTATCATTCTTCTTGCCTGGGGCATCTTGGCATCCGCCCCCTGGTATAAGCGAGACTAAAATTCAAGACACTGCACAATGCTTTCGTAAAAGCACTTTTGATGAAAGAGAAGTGCTTTTACTTTTTACGAAATCATGAAGTACATTTTATTTTAAGTAGTTGAAATTTGATCTTTAGCCTATAGGCTATTCTGAAGCCTATTTCATTATGCCAGCAGAGAATAAAGTCTTAAGCGAAGCAGAAATCTCAACCATGCAGGCTGAGATTCAAAAGAATTTATCCGAAGCTGAAGATACACTTGCTCAGGCACAAGCACTTCTCAATCAAGCTGACCATCTCAGGGAACAGCTAGACAAGGTTCAAGGGGATCTTGGCACTTTAATGCCCAAAGACCGCTACGCTGAGGAAGAACGCGTTGCCTTTGTGGGCTCTATGGAAATGTTCATCCAAGAGGGCGGAGATTGGATGGTTGACTACGAACGCAAAAACTCAAACAAAGAAAATAACAAACCTCAGAAGCTTCCCCCCAAAAGCAGACGGCACATTAGTCTTTAAGTTAAAGTTGTTAAAGTTAAGTCCTTAACCAGAAAGGGTCCCCCATCATGGACAAAATACCCGGATCTCGCCCCATACACAATATTCAGCCAAACAGCGAAGCACACAAGGCAGAAGATTCTCAAAAAGACCTTTTAAGCAATGCCCAAGACATTGCAGGCAAGATAGCAAGTGCACTCAATACCAACATGAATAATATTGAGTCTAGCATCCACGAGCTAACATCAGCTACAAACACACTTGCGCTCTTATCCCAATTAAAATTAAGCAATAACCGCGAAGATTTAAGTAAGAATGAAGGTCATTTGCAATCAATCGCACAAAACTCGGTAGCACCAGCACCTAAAGGAGCTCAAGACATCCTGGATCAAACAAGCCGCTTGCTACAGCAAGGTGAACTCTCAGGTCAAGATTTCAATACTTACAATGCAAGCCTGCTTCAGTTTGCTCAAGGCGCAAGCAAAGACCTGATGGATAATATTGCAAAGAGTACGGGACCTACCATCCAAAAAGCGGGGGCTTTTCAAAATAAAATAGCCGCGATCATGGGCAAGATACCCACTATCAAGCAATAGAATGAAGCTTGTCTTAAGCTAAACCTGTACGCTCAAGAATGCGCTGCAGGTCTTCGTTGCCATAATACTCAATAATGAGCTTACCGCGCTTAGGCGTGTGCTTGAGAGCTACCTTCGTATTCAGGCGTGTTGAGATTTGACGCTCGAGATCTACGATAACTTGGCTCGTTGAGTGCGTGCGCGTTGTGCTGAGATGACTACGGCTTGCAGACTCTGCCTTGAGCTTGCGGACAGCTTGTTCTGCATCGCGCACACTCATCCCCATTTCGACAATGCGGCGAGCGAGGATTAACCGTTGGGCAGGATCTTCAATGGCTAGAAGCACTTTAGCATGCCCTGTAGACATCATACGCTTCGCAAGGAAACCCTGGATCTCACTGTCAAGCTGAAGGAGACGCAAAGCATTAGCCACACTTGCACGAGCTTTGCCCACACGTTCGGCAACGGCTTCTTGGGTTAAATCAAAATCGCGCATGAGACTCGCATAGCCCATACTCTCTTCGATAGGGTTTAAGCCTTCGCGCTGTAAATTTTCGATAAGGGCAAGCACTGCAGAGGAGGTGTCCCCCACTTCGAGGACACGAGCAGGAATTGCCTTAAGCTGAACCTCTTTGCAAGCGCGCCAGCGACGCTCCCCAGCGATGATTTCAAAGCGGTCCCCACGCTCACGAACAACAATGGGCTGAAGCAGACCCTCGGCCCGGATACTATCTGCAAGTTCATTAATATGGGAGGCGGAAAGATCTCTGCGAGGTTGATGGGGGTTGGGATCAATCTTATCCAGAGGGATCTCAAGATAGCGATTGCGCTTGTCTGCATAAGGAGCAGCTTCGACAGCAGGTGCATGTGTGCCATTGCTGCTGTTAGAAATTGGTTTAACCGAAACAACGGGAGCTACTTTCGCCGGCTTCTGCTTAGGCACTTTTGCCTTAGCAACTGCCTTCTTAGTGCCCTTGGCCTTAGCCGGTACGGCTTTTTTGGAAGCAGATTTCTTGGAAGCTGTATGGGTGGGTGTTTTTCTTGAGGATGCCTCCTCAGCTTCATCTCCTTCAAGCCCACCTGAAATGAGCGCCCCGAGCCCTCGACCTAAACGATTTTTTGCGTATGCCATGAGTATATCTGCTTATCCCTGTCGTTGTGGTATGAAAATGGTTTGGCCTGCCTTGAGATCTTTGGGGTTAGCAATCTTGTTGGCATTTTGAATGTCCCGAATAGTTGAGCCGTGCTTACGAGCGATCGTGGAAAGCGTGTCTCCAGGTTGAACGGTATAAGCAACGCCTTCTTTGGGGTAGTTATCTGAAAACTGGAAAGATGTGCTAGACCCCGAAACACTACTGCCTGACTTGGCCATGCTGTCTAAAGCGCGCTGTGTTTGGGAACCCATCTTTTCGAGCTGGCGCGTGACGATATCGATAATTTCACGTTTTTGGCGTTCATCAGAGCGGGCCATCTCGTCTCGAAGGTGCTGAAGCTCGGCACGGGTATTTTGGACAAAAGCGTTATAATTTTCGATCAGTTGATTTTGGCGAATAATGGCAGCCTGCTCACAGCGACGGGCATCTTCAAGCTGGTTGCGCACAACTTCCACCTCGAGACGAAACTGGCCCAAGCGATGGTTGATAGACTCCATATCCTGCTGAAGGCCAGCAACCTGTATGCGTAGCTCGTTGATCTCTTCACTTTGGCGGCCTTTGGCATGCGCAGGGCTATGCATAAGGAAGGCGATAGTGCTAAAGGCACTAACTGTGCGAAGGAACTGAGTGGCAATGCATTGCATCTATAGTATGCTTAGTATTTCAAAAGTTTCTATGGTTCCTTAAAAATGTCAATCTTCGGGCTCTATTTGCTTTTTTATTTTTTTCCTATAGGGAAAAGGTTGGTCAGAAATGAAGGCTGGCATCGGGTTAGAAGGAATAATGGTGCCGGGATCTATCGGAAAGCCACGAAGAAACTCAGCCACGGGAAGCATTTTGCCCCCGGGACGCTGGAGTTCTTGAAGGCCAAGAACGCCCTCACCGGTCTGAATAGCGAGAAAATCGTCAAAAAAACCTAAAACCTCACCTGGCAATTCTTTATTATTATCTAACTTTGAATCACTTACGACTTTAGCCCTGCCGACTTTGAGCCGCACCCCTCCCACCTCAATAAACGTGGTCGGCCACGGGTTGAGGGCCCGAACCCTGTGGTCTACCACACTTGCTGGGGCCAAAAAATCAAGAACACCATCCTCCTTCGTGAGCTTGCGCACATAGGTAGCCCGGCTATCATCTTGGGGAATGAGCTGAGCTGAACCTGAGGCGATAGCCCTTAAATGGCTCTCAATAAGGGGGATACAGGCATGGGAGAGCTTCTCTGTCAACGACTTAGATGTATCCCAAGGGTCAATATCGACCTTTTCGACGTCGACAATAGGGCCTGCATCCATTTTTTGGACCATTTTCATGAGGGTAACACCAGATTCACGGTCTCCAGAGGCAATCGCTGCTGGAACTGGAGACGCTCCACGGTAGGATGGCAAGATCGAGACATGGAAATTATAAGCGCCCAAGGGAGCGGCCTCGAGGAAAGACTTGGGCAAAAGCTGCCCATAAGCCATAAGTAGAATGAGGCCTACCCCAGCCTCTTCAAGCCACACAACATCTGCTTGGCCGAGACGCTCAGGCTGAAAAATGGTTATTCCCTTGGACTCAGCCCAGAGCTTAACGGCACTTTTCTGTAATTTTTTGCCACGACCTGTTGGCCTATCAGGTTGAGTGATCAGCGCTGCAAAATCGATGCTAGGCTGGTCATAAAGATATTCCATGACCGGAATAGCCATGGCATCAGAGGCAAGAAAAACGATTTTCAGGATATTCACAAACCATTTAGCTTAATCTGAAGGCGTAGCTTTCTTCAAGTCTCGTTTGGGTTTTCCCCTAAGGTCGAAAACAATGGGACACCCATCAAAATCAAAAGCGCGCTGGAAGCCTGCCTTTAAGTAACGCTCGTAATTTTCTTCAAGACGGTATTCTTGGTTGCAAAAAAGACGAATGCGAAAAGGGTTGCGCCCAACCTGCAGCGCATAATACACCTTGAAGCGCTTGCCACCCTCAGACTTGGGCTCACGAGCTTGCATGAGGTCATGAAGCACTTTGTTGATCTTAGATGTTGAAAGCTCTTGATGGGCACGCTCGTAAATCCCACGAGCTTCCTTAAAGAGCGCATCAACGGCAAAATCCGTCAAAGCGGATGTAAAAATAATGGGAGATTTGGGAAGAAAAAATAATTCTTTTCGCACTGCTTTTTCAAAAGCTTCGCGAAAATCTTCTACAGTTTCGTAGCCTTGAATGGGATCTCGCTTAAAAAGCTTCTGTGCATAGTCCCACTTATTAACAACGATGATAAGAGGCTTTCCCATAGCGAGGACTTCGCCAGCGACTTTCTTGTCGAGCTTAGTCACCCCCGTCATTGCGTCAACCACCTGAAAGACGACATCCGAAGCTTCAATCGACGATTCAGACCTGAGCGACGAAAAGTACTCAAGGCTTGAATCCATCTTTTTCTGAGAGCGCAAGCCTGCTGTATCGACCAAACGAAATGCCCAAGTCTCTCCTTCAGGGGTCTTATAATCAATATCTGAGGTAACCGACTCGCGCGTTGTCCCAGCGACATCACTCACAATAAGGCGCTTGGACTGAAGCAAGCGATTACACAGAGAGGACTTACCCACATTAGGCCGCCCTACTAGACAAAACTTAATCCGCAACTCGGCACTTTCAACGCTTTCACACTCAGGTTTTGGGCCAAGGATCGACTCAATTTCATCGTAGAGTGCATCGACACCACGGCCATGCTCTGCAGAGATGCCCATAGGGTTCCCAAAACCACTGGCGTAAAATTCATCGAGAACCGACTCATGCTTTTGCGTATCAACCTTGTTCACAACAAGCAAAGCCTTCTTACCATAACGCCTGAGCTTTTCAGCGATATCGGCATCTGCACCTGTCCAGCCACGTGAGGCATCGGTGACAAAAACAACGAGTGTTGCTGCCTGAATGGCAAAATCCACCTGCTCTTCCATGGCTTCAGCAATAGCTTGAGGCGTATTGGCAGAAGCCATGCTAATGCCCCCAGTATCCATAAGCAGGAAGCTATCCCCGACTTCAGCAGTAATCACATCGCGCGTAACACCAGGCTGATCGTGAACGATTGAAATGCGGCGGCCGACAAGGCGATTAAAAAGGCGACTTTTGCCAACATTGGGACACCCTACAAGGGCGACACTGCGTGTGTGATCCATAAATTTAATGTAGTTAAATACTCAACAATGCTTATTACCTAAGAGGACCTTCTGTGCAATTACAAGGAAGATAGTGACGACCGGTAGGCGTTTCTATATAGAGCCTTCCATGAGGGTCTTCAATAACAACAATAATAATATCTTCACGATTTACAGTGCTGCCCAGTTCTTCATTTTGAGTAGGTTCAACATCCTGCATGAGTTGCTGCAAACAAAACTTCAAATAACGACGTATCGCTTGCGTTTGAATATCTTCTTGGTCACTAAATTGAGCAAACACCACAACGTTTTGTTCTCGATCAAAATGGCGATACAACATGGTGTAAAAAGCCAAACGCATAGCTTCAGAGGCATTGGCTGGCACCTCCACATTTTGAACTGGAAGCACGTTCATGAGCTGCATTAACACAAAAGAGCGATCAACCATTTGATAATCACGAACTATCTGACAGGATCGCACATGATACATGTAAGTAAATAGTTGGTATAAATAATCTAAAACATGAGGCAAAAATGCATGAGCATTGATGTACGCTTCATTGAGAGCTTCTAAAACCTTGTCTCGAGAGCCTTCAACGAGCAAGCGGATATTCATCAAAAAACGCCTATTGGGTCGTGTCAGTGCTGGAAATTGAGATGCAGGCTCACCCAACACATGATCAGCTAAGTTTTGGAGCCTTTCTTGGATATTTTCATCCAACATGAGGACCTCCAGGTCATCTCTGTTCTCTAAGAGCATTTTGAGCAAACCCAAAAATTCGTTAATGAAAGGCACCTGAATGGCAGCCATTCCTCGATCGAGCTCATCGATCAAAACTCGAAAAATAAGCTCTTCAGCATTGTGAGTAACTTGAAAATTTAGCACCACTGGAGCATCCAAAGACTCATCAGCGCGTTCCTGAAGATTTAATAAATTTAAAGCTGTATCCAGAAAACCATGAGTGTAGAATACATCACGCCACTGAGCATCTCCGAACCTCTCCGCAGAGAGCATTAAAAGATTTCCTTGAAAAGAAGCGTCACTCGAGGAGCTTTTGTTAGTTAAAGCGACACTCGACACAACCGTGCCTATCCACAGGGTCCCAATAATACTTAATTGTCTAAACATCCTGTGCTTATAAAATTATATATAATCTATTTGTCAATAAGAACCCCAAGACTGCCTGCTTTTAAAGCTTAAGTTTTAGCAAGACTTTGAACGAAACGGTCCATACGGTCTGTAGCTTGAATGAGATTTTCGTAACTCGTTGAAAAGCTACAACGTAAGAACCCCTGCCCATCAGCACCAAAAGCACTACCCGGGACTATAGCAACATGCTCTTGCTCAAGAAGCCTCAAAGAAAAGGCCTCATCCGAAAGGCCTAAATGACGAATATCTGGAAAGGCATAAAAAGTCGCCTGAGGATTATGACAGTGAAGCCCCATTTCCACAAGACGCCTGACAAAAAAGTCCCGCCGGCGCTCATAGTCTTCGCGCATCTGAGCAACACTCTCCGCACCATTAAGCAAAGCTTCGACAGCGGCCTCTTGAATAATAATAGGAGCACACAGCAAACTATAAGCGTGGATTTTTGTCATTGTATGGACCAGCCAAGATGGCCCGCAAGCGTAACCAACGCGAAACCCTGTCATCGCAAAGGCTTTTGAAAAACCATGGAGAAAAAGAGTACGTTCTGCCATGCCAGGCAAGCTAGCAATACTCACATGCTCACCTTCGAAAGTCATCTCTGCGTAAATTTCATCGCTTAAGATGAAAAGATCCTTTTCCTGGGCAAAGGCTGCAATCGCCTTGAGCTGCTCTGAACTGGCAACAGCACCTGTTGGGTTTGTAGGAAAGTTGAGCATGAGAACTTTGCACCCAGGCTCCCAAGCAGAGCGCAGAGCATCTACCGTCAGCATGAATTGATCACGAGCACGCGTTGGGACAGGCACAGGAACACCATGTGCCATAGCAATGCCTGGGTAATAGGACACGTAGCAAGGCTGATGGTAAAGCACCTTATCGCCTGGGTTGATCAGCGCGCGCAAGGCCAAGTCTAAAGCTTCAGAAACGCCTGCTGTGACCAAAATCTCCGAATCAGGATTGTACTCGAGGCAAAAATGCGTGCCTACATAATCAGCAATGGCGTGGCGTAAAGTACCGAGGCCCCGATTGTCCGTGTAGCTTGTTTTGCCCTTTTCAATAGCCGTAATAGCGCGCTCTCGAATGTGCCACGGGGTGATAAAGTCGGGCTCCCCAACACCAAGAGAAATAGCATCGGGCATTTGAGCTGCTATAGCAAAAAACTTGCGAATCCCGGATGGAGGCAGCGCATCAATATGCTTAGCAAGAAAACGTTTAGAATCCAGAGGCATCGAAATGACGAAAATGCATTAAGGACTCACTGCGGGCTTGTCAGGCTGAGAGCGTTCCTGCTCAACCATATACCCCTGCTCTTTGTAAGGTCGAAGCATGAAGTGCGTTGCAGTAGAAGTGACACCTTCAATCATCGCAAGGCGCTCATAAACAAAGGCTGCAATGGACTGCAAGGTATCGCCCTTCATGAAAACGAGCAGGTCGTAACGGCCAGACATTAGATAGCAAGATTCTACTTGGTCAAAGCGGCTAATACGATCTGCAATGCGATCATAACCACCCTCGACTTGAGGACGAATCTTCACCTCGATCACAGCACGTACAGAAGCACCTATATTGTATGCAGCACTTAAGATGGGCCGCCAACCCAGCAATATACCTTCTTGCTTTAAGGATGTTAAGGCAGCATCTACCTCTTCAGACGACATGCCAAGAACATGCCCCATCTCTTCAGTATTTAGGACTTCCCCTTTTAAAAGTAATTCTAAAACTTGATTCATTGTGGGTATTGTGAGGATTTAATATTAAAGAAAGTAATTGCGCTGCTTATCACTGATAGGAAGCTCAACTCGCTCCATAACCTTGAGGATATCCTCCCACACTTGGCGTTTGGCCTTGTTTGTGCTATTGCGAAGCAGATACGAGGGATGAAACGTAACCATAAGAGGTGTATTTTCAAAAGAGAACCACTGGCCCCGTGTATCTTTCATGCGGCGCTTGGCATCGTAGCCAAGAAGCCCATTAACAGCAGTAGCACCCAGGGCAACAATAACCTTTGGCTGAACAACAGCCACTTGAGCTTTGAGGTATGGAAGGCAAAACTCCATCTCACGCTGTGTCGGTGGACGGTTGCCATAGGGTGTTGGCATCTCTGGGCGCCAATTCATGATATTACTGATGTAAACATCATCGCGCTTAAAACCCATGGCTTGGATGATTTTTGTTAGCAACTGACCAGCCTTACCAACAAAAGGCTCTCCTTGGATTTCCTCGTCAGCACCTGGAGCTTCACCACAAAAGAAAATATCTGCATCGATATTGCCCACGCCAAAAACGACTTTTTTGCCAGGTTTAACGTGCTTATTGCACTCTGGACAACTCAGGACTTTATCGCGAAGCCAACTCCACTGGGCCATCTTGTCGCCATCGGGAAGATCGAAAGGCTTAGGCTCAGGAATCGTTACATCGACATCGGCAGAGGGCACTACAGCCTTACGTACTGACGGAGGTGGAGATGATAAATCAACAACTTGTTCTTCTGTTAATGAAGGCTGAGAAAGCGTATGAGCTTCAGCAGGAACAGCCTCTCGTAAGGCTTCAAGCGTCCCATCTGCGATATAGACACGATCAACCCCTCGGCGCTTTAAGTAGCGGAGCTCTTCAGCAATCGTATCTAGTGCAGCTCGCATGAAAAAAGAATCTAATAGTTAAGCAGAAATAAGGGAATTAATCGAGTTTGATTTGTAGAACCTTTGTCTCATTACCTCGGCGCACAAGAAGCACGCACTCTTTTTTTGAAGGGTCTTGATCAATCTTTTCAAGCATTGTGACCGCCTCAGCATAATCTTCCACGGGATCTCCATCAACTTCACGAATCCAGTCATTCATTTGGAGCCCAACCGAGCTAGAGGGACTATTGGGGCGCACAAACTGAACAACGACGCCTGGCTGAGGCTCTAAAGTAACAATACGGCGATTAAGAGCGTCTTGGATAAGGAATTCGCGAATAGAAAAACCAAGCCGAGGAAGGTAGACACGCTCAGCCTCTTTCATGAGCTTAGGTACTTGGCCTAGAACACATTCCAACTGAAGCCTTTGGTTATCGCGGAAGACCGTTAAAGAAAGGGTGTCTCCAGGCTGGTGTTCGGCGATTTGAATCTCCGCGTATTGGCGGACGATGTCATTAGGACGAAACTTTGGAAGGGGCTGCCCATCCATTTCAACAATGATATCCTTGGCTTTGAGGCCACCTTTATCTGCAGGCGTTCCGGCAATGACATCACTGACAACAATGGCGCTTTGATCTTGCAGACCATAAAAACGGGCTGCTTCGACATCGAGAGCTTGAAGCCCGGCAACCCCAAGAAAAGGCTGAGGAATGCCCGTGGGCTTTGCAGGAACACGTTTATGATAGCGTAGAAAGGGCTCTGCCTGGAGGAAGCGCTCAGTCGTCCCAGCAGCGCGCTGCACACCGACTAGGTATGTATCTGCTCCCATAAAAAGGAAGCGCTCGTGACGAATCGGCTGACCACCTACCCCAACGAGCTTGCCATCTGCATCAAAAACAGGTGTGCCAACTTCACCAATGGCACTTTGACCAAATCCCATGTCAAAAGGCATCTTTTGAGTTGAGGCTACATTACCCGAAAGGAAAAAAGGTTGATACCCATATGGCTTTGGTAAAACACCGATACCCCAGACAGGGTCTGCAATTTTTATTGTACTGGAACCAAACGTGTTCACCGGAACGAGCTTATCCCAGGCGGCTTTTTCAACCTGAATATAGTGCCAACTGGTCAAATAGTCTTGCCCAAGGTAAGTTGCTTTAAACTCGACATCAGAATCCCCCAGAAGGCATACCTTAAAGTCTTTCAGCTGATCAGGTGGAAGCCAGCCTGGAATATTAGCCTCCGTCATCACGATACGCCCTTCATTATCAATAACAATCCCGTGAGCGTGAAGGGGCTGACGATCCACCTCAAACTGGGCAAAGCCGGTAACCTCTACACAGCAACGCGTACGCTCATTGAAAGTGACATCGATATTTTCTGGAAAATTCTGGGCAACAAGGGCACTAGACATCAGCACCGCAACAACAAAAGAATAAACAAAACGCATGATGCGCCCATTTAAGAACCAAAAAGATGACTTGCCAATGCGAAAATCAATCCAAAAGGACAATAACAATTGCAGAAAAAAGCATTAAAGCCCCTCCAAGACGTTGAAGCATAGTGCGCACGCCCACATGCTGTTCTTGGCTGCTAAACCAATGCCCTACAGCCCACACAAGCACAATGCTCCAAATACCCCGAGAGCTATAAAGAATATTAACAACTGTTGCTTTACCCACAAGACCAATAGGCACTGTAAAACAAAGCTCTTGTAGAGCCATCAGCGAAGATCCTACCAGTAGCCACCTCCAAGCAGGCTTTGGCGTATCTCTCAAGCGCCAGCGAAAGAGCGGTATAAGGCCAATGGAGAGAACGGCAACGCCCAGCATCGTCACAGCCATGAAATTAAGCGGGCCATAGTGCCAAGCCGAAGCCCACTTTTGGACTAAAACATCTGCTAATCCATAAGAAGCTGCTGCACTTAAGGCTAACAAAGCTCCAGCAATCACATGACGGCCTTGTTGCAAACCTGAAAATCCCAGCAAAAAAATAGCAATTGCAGACAAAGAAGCTCCTAACCACCAAGATGGCTGAACAGCACCTGCATGCAAAAAGACAGAAAGGAATGCAACGAAGATAATCTTCACTCCCATAAGAGGGCTCTGAATGGTGACCCCACCCAAGCGAATAGCTGAGACGACCATAATAGTTGCTACAAAAAAAATGAAGCTAACGAGCAATGGATAATGAATGTCTTGCCAACCTAAAGGTTCGTTTGCGAAAAAAAAGAAAGGGCTGAAAGCAATAGCAACGAGCATATTGCACATGAAGACAGCCCGAATAGCTCCAGAACCAAGCTCCATCGCGTATTTTAAGGAGAGCCCTCCAAAAGCGTATATTAATGCACCGAGTAACGGTAATGTATAAAATAAACCAGTAGACATCGTCGTAGTTTTGCGAACATAGAAACATTATGCCGCGTATCAAATTCTATAAAACCCCCAGAACCTCTTAAACGTGAATAAAGAGGTATCTATCCTACTGAACGAGAATCTAATAGCAAGTAGAAAAATATCTACTAAGGCTTTAGCACAAAGTATAAAACTGAATGATTTCTAAGAACTTCCAAAAGGACTTCTTTAGGCTCTTGTTCACACTTAGCATAAGCATCCTTCAGCTGATTTAAACTTTCCAAACGCACGCCATTGATCTTAGTAATGACATCACCAGCATGAAGCCCAGCAAGTGCAGAAGGAAATGCCGACTGAACACCGATGACAATGACTCCATCTTGCGAGGGCAGCTGCCCTTCACGTGCAACAGCTCGAGAGACCTTACGAACACTTAAGCCCCAGGCCTCAAAGGCCCATTCTTCCCCAATGCGGCTCTCGAGCAGCTCGGTGTTAAACTCGACTGCAAACTCACGATCGCCTCTTTTAACGGTAAGTGCTAGCTTGGAGCCTACAGGCACACGTGCAATCCTATGCTGAATGGGAGGGATTTGCTCGGGGAAACGCGCATCCACAGCTACGCCATTGATCGTTAAAACAATATCACCAGGGCGAAGGCCGGCTTCAACAGCGGGAGACCCTGGGTCTATACTACCGATCAGCATGCCTGTATTCATTTCGAGTTGATAGAACCTCTCTAAATCTTGCAGCGGTTCTGGAACAATGCCCGTGTAACTACGCACAACCGTACCCTGTTTAATGAGATCCTGCATGACCAATGCCGCCACCTGACTAGGCACAGCAAACCCTAAATTATTAGCGCCCAAATAACTACGGGCATTGATGCCAACAACAAGACCACTTCTTGTAACAAGAGGGCCCCCGCTATTACCAGGGTTAATGGCTGCATCTGTCTGGAGCCAATTGTTAAAAAGCCCTGTCTCATTGCCGCGAAGTAATTGTCCCTCAAAGTAGCGATCTGTATTGGAAATAACGCCTCGAGTAATCGTGCGCGTAAGACCATAGGGCGTACCAACGGCACGAACCTCTTCATCGAGAATGAGCGCCGTTGAATCTCCAAATTTAGCTGTCGTAAAGCTAAGCCCACAAGCCTTAACACGGTCCATATCAAGCTGAATCACAGCAAGATCCGTCCAGTGGTCCCAGCCAACAAAGCGTGCCGGTACAGATTCTGAATTCGCTAAAGTGACCACAATGCGCTCGGCATCAGGAGAAATAATGTGCGCATTCGTCAAAATATGCCCCTCAGGGGACATAATAACCCCAGAGCCCTGCCCTCGCTGAAGCCGCTTAGAGCCATTTTCATAAGAGGCCGTCCACACATCGAGGCGAACAACTGCATCTAAAAGCTCTTGAAAGCCTGGGGAGGCCAAAGCACTCATCTCTTGATCATCCTGAACACGGCGCCCACAACCGGCAATGACCAATATAGAGAGAACAGATAAAGCGATGCGAAGCATTGAATAGCAAGGATTAAGGATCTTGGATTGACCTGAGTGGGTAAATTTTTCCATTATCTCCAAATTCATTTATTTATATGGCTACAGATAGTACAAGCTACGACTTTTCCAAGATCGAACCTCATTGGCAAGCCTTCTGGGAAGAAAACCAAACATTTTGCGCTAAAAACTTCGGGGATAAGCCTCCCTACTACGTTCTCGATATGCTTCCTTATCCATCGGGCACAGGCCTGCACATTGGGCATCCAGAAGGCTATACAGCGTCGGATATTCTAGCTCGCTATAAACAATCTTGTGGCCATAACGTTCTACACCCCATGGGCTGGGATGCTTTTGGCCTTCCCGCAGAACAACACGCCATCGCCACAGGCACGCCTCCTGCAGACAACACAACTAAAAATATCGACAACTTCCGCCGTCAGCTGAAGCGCTTTGGCTTCAGCTATGACTGGCAACGCGAAATCAGCACTACCGATCCTGACTTCTATCGCTGGACACAGTGGATCTTCCTTCAGCTTTTTAAGTACGGCCTGGCCTATGTTGATGACAAACCCGTCTGGTGGTGCCCTGCACTTGGCACAGTGCTCTCGAATGAAGAAATTATCGACGGTCGCTCCGAACGTGGAAACCATCCAGTAGAGCTTCGCAATTTGCGCCAATGGGTCCTACGAATTACAGCCTATGCCGATAATCTTTTAGAAGGCCTTAAAGATCTTCAATGGCCCGATTCGACCAAGCGTCAACAAACAGCATGGATCGGCAGATCCGAAGGCTGCAACCTTCAGTTTGACATCGAAGGTCATGATGAGCAAATCATCACTTACACAACCCGCCCAGATACTATCTACGGGGCAAGCTTCCTTGTCATTGCCCCAGAGCACCCACTTGCACTTAAGATTACCACAACCGAGCATAAAGAGGCTGTCGAGCAATACATTCAAAACACGAAACAAAAAAGCGATCTTGCCCGTACAGACCTTGCCAAGGAAAAAACCGGCGTCTTTACAGGGGCCTACGCCATCAATCCAATGAACGGCGAAAAGCTTTCGGTCTGGATCGCAGACTATGTCCTACTCACCTACGGCACGGGCGCCGTCATGGCTGTTCCCTGCAACGACGCTCGAGACTATGAGTTCACGCAGCGCTATGACATTCCCATACCCAAAGTCATCAAATCCAAGGATGACCCTACCGAAGACGGCTCACAAACTCCTATGCCTTTCCTCGGCCATGGCACGCTGATCAACTCTGGCCCATACACGGGGATGGACTCCAAAGAAAGCATCCCCAAAATGATTGCAGACCTCGAGGCACGCAAGCACGCACAAGCCACCGTAAACTACAAACTTCGGGACTGGCTCTTCTCTCGCCAGCGTTACTGGGGGGAGCCCTTCCCTATTATTTGGATTAATGAAGAGGACTTCCAATCATTGGACAACTACCCTAATAGTCCTTTCAGAGAATTTCTGCCTAAAGAGCCGATCGCTTACGAAAAAGACGGTGAGCGCTTTTATGCACTGCCTTTGCCAGATTCAGCCCTTCCACTTAAACTCCCCGAAGTAGAGAACTATCTCCCTTCAGAAAGTGGTGAAAGCCCACTAGCCAAGGCCCTCGACTGGGTTGACGTTTACGCAAACCTAGAAACCGGTGAAGTCGTATCTAGGCAAAGCATGGAAGCACCAAGCACACCTTGGGTTCCTGCAAGACGAGAGACAAACACGATGCCTCAATGGGCAGGCTCTTGCTGGTACTTCCTCCGCTATCTCGATCCCAAGAATGACAAAGTCTTTGTCGACCCTAAGGTACTCGAATACTGGGGTTTTCCTGATTTTTACATTGGCGGTGCTGAACATGCCGTCTTACACCTACTCTATTCGCGCTTTTGGTTCCACTTCTTACATGACATTGGCATCCTCCCCAAGCCCGAGCCTTTCAAGCGTCTCTTCCACCAAGGCATCATCTTAGGGGAAGACAACACAAAGATGTCTAAAAGCCGCGGCAACACCGTAGATCCTGACACGGTCATCGAAGCCTATGGCGCAGATGCTCTCCGCCTCTTTGAAATGTTCCTAGGCCCCCTCGAAGACATGAAGCCTTGGAACTCTAAAGGGATCGAGGGTATCGCTCGCTTCCTAAGAAAAATCTGGAGAGAATACATCGATGGCGAAGGCAAGCTCAATACAAAGATCGTCGATGAGGCCAAGGAAGCTCCATCGCTAGAGCGTGTTCTCCACGAAACGATCAAAAAAGTCACTCAAGACATTGAGGGCCTCCGCTTCAACACAGCGATCTCCCAAATGATGGTTTTCGTCAATCACCTTCAAAAGGCAAACACCTTCACACGCAACACGGCCAAGATCTTCATCCAGCTGCTTACACCCTTTGCACCGCACCTAGGTGAAGAACTTTGGGAACGTCTTGGCGAAAAACCTTCCGCATCGAATGCCTCTTGGCCCACCTGGGATGAGTCGCTCCTACACGTTGACGAGATCACCATTCCCGTTCAGGTCAATGGCAAGATGCGCGCAGAGCTTTCACTCCCAGCAAGCATCGAGCAAGCAGAGGCTCTCGCCGCGGCCAAGGCCCACGATCGCGTGCAATCGCACCTAAACGGCAAGACCCTCATCAAAGAGATTTACGTCCCTAAGAAAATCATTAATCTTGTCGTCAAATAAGTCACGCCATGCTCTCACGCTTTCTCCCCCAAGCTTTTGATCCAACAAGGCCGGTTGCCGTCATCGCAGGCAGGGGGCATTACCCCGAGCGCACTGTCGAGCAAATCCGCGCCCACGGCTTGCCCGTTCGGCTCATCAGCTTTGAAGGCGAAACGCGTGAAACGCTTGTCGAAAGCTTCCCTAAAAGCGAACGGCTGATGATCAAAGTCGGCCAAGTCGGCAAGCTTTTAAAGGCTCTCAAGCACTTCGATGCAGGCTACAGCCTCATGGCCGGGCAAATTCGTCCTCGTCGCCTGTTTAATGGCCTCCACCCTGACCTTAAAGCCATCCGCATTCTAACTTCCCTTAAAGAAAAAAATGCTGAGACAATCTTCGGCGCCCTCACCCGCGAGATCGAAGCCATTGGCGTCATCCCACTCGATGCACGTGCCTTTTTAGATGAGGACATGGCAGCCCCAGGTATTCTCGTAAAAGGCAAAGAAAAGGTAGACCCTGCATATCTTGACCATGGCATTCGCATGGCCAAAGGCATTGCCAAGCTTGATATTGGCCAAGGCGTCGTCGTTCGCAAGGGCACAACCCTCGCAACCGAAGCCTTCGAGGGGACAGACCCCATGCTCCAACGCGCGGGCACTTTCAAGGCAGACAAAATGATTTTCGTCAAGACCTCTAAGCCCAATCAAAACTTCTGTTTTGACGTTCCTGTCTTCGGCCTACGGACGGTCGAAGTCATGGCAAAGGCCGGCATCAAAACAGCCGCTGTCGAAGCCAACACCACGATTCTCCTCCATCAAAATGATGTGCTCGACGCAGCAAAGCGCGCCGGCATCACCGTTCTAGGCTACGAAGCCTAGGTATATTAGGTTAGTGGGTTAGTCCAAAAGCTTGTTCAGCACACCGACAACAAGCGGATCTGAACCACGATTGATAAGCTCCGCCGCCCTTTTTGCACCTATTAAGGGCAGCACCTCACAGCCCATAGGCGCATGAATCCCCTCTCTTAAAATAAAGTTAAGATCGACTTCTCCTTTTTCGAAACCCCTATTTTCGGCACCTTTATGTAAGGGAAGCTCTTTATCTGAGATCCACTTATTCAAGAAGTTTACATTCTCTTTATACCCTTTAGGCAATTCATCAATACCTTCACCTAGATTTGCTTTCACTGACTCTAAGCTCATCATACCAATAACGTCTTTCGCTGAAAGATCGCCTAAAAGGCTTAGCTCGTGCCCAGCACAAAAAGAATCATAAAAGGCATTGAGTAGAGCACTTTTAAGCCCCTTGGCTTGCTCCTTCGTGATTTTTCCGTCAGACAATGCTTCATTAATCAAATCAACAGACTCTTCTATTGTTTTGAGTTTTTCCATGACCGACCTCTCACGATGAAGCGTCTTTTCAAAATTCGTTTGAACATCCCAAAGGCCGCTGCCTTCTTCAAAGCTAAGTATTTCCTCAGCACCCGATCTATTATCTTCAGCAATAGCAGCAATTTCTCCCTGAATTAACTGCACGGCAGGCCTGAGTAAAGGAGCTTCATGCGCACTATCTTTTTCATGCAGCCTACCCAGTGTGCTGACAAAGTTACCCTCTTCTTGAAGGCTATCAAAACGAACAAGCTTAACAACCGTATCAATATCCAAGCGATTCACCACTTGCGATATATGCAAGCGGTTATCACCCTTAGTATCCAATCGCTGCATCAATTTAGAAACATTCATATCCGTCTCACCGATCAGCATGGTATCATCGTATTTATCTAAGTCACGGATAACAGAACCTCGTCCAGGAGGATAATCTAATAAAGAATCTTTTCCATGATAATCCTCAAAAGCCTCTTCGCCCAAAAGTGCTTTCATTTGCCCAACGGTCAACGCACTGTAAACATCTTCAAGGTCTACATGCATACCCCAAGAGGACATCTCATCGAAAAGCACATCGAGCAGCATGCGCTTAAGCTGCTTCCCTTGGAGTTCAGTTAAGCCTTTTGTTTTTACCTTGTCATCGATAACTGTACTACACTCCCTGAGCATCTTCATTTTTGCAGGCAGCCCAATTTCACCTTTTAAGGCTTCTTTAAGCTTCCCTGCGATAATGTCCGGTTTCCCAGAGGAATAATCCAGAGGACTTATATCATCATTAGATGCAATAAGTTCCAGTTCATTCTTAAGCACATCAACCGCCTTATCACTCGGCCCAAAAAGCCGATGGCTCAAACTACGTAAACCATCAACAAGACTCGTAATAAAAGTCCTCACCGTACTTGCTCGAAGTGAGTCGATTTTCACTCCAAGCTCCACAGAGTGTCCTTCTTTACCAAAGGTCCCTTGAGATCGATCTAAACTTTCAACTGACTTCCCACTGTGAACACGCATACTACTTGGGTCTGTTATCGTCATTGCACTGCCCTCCTGATTCCTATTTATTGTTTTACTTTTACTTTACTATTGCTTTAAATTCACGCTTTTTAAAATACACTCGCTCCTATTCATCGTCTATACTCCAGTCATCATCATCATCGACAAAACCAAATTTGCTTTTTTTACTGTCATCCTCCAGCACAAGCTCACCCTCTTCGACGATCTCCTCGCCTTTCGCCCGTGCAAGCACTTTAGCCAAAGCAACCTTATCACCCTTAGGCAAATTAACAGCGTTGATTATTTGCTCAGAGTCGAGCACACGCACGAGCTGCCCACCTTGAGGCCGAGGCAAACCTTTCACCCCATCCGCATAAGCTTTAAAAACTGGCAGATTCTTATACCTTGCCCCTAATACATTGCTATCTCCAAAAAAACCCCTATCCGTCTCCCCCACTAAAGCATTTATCGTCTCTTCAAATGCCTTTGGATACCCCTCTAGCGTACCAAAGCGCTCTTTATAAGTCTCTCTACTAAAAAGATCTTTGAGCTGTCCAATAGTCATACTCGAGTATAAATCTTCAACTTGAAGGCACAAGGGATCATCCGTTAGCTCATCCATCAAAAGAGCTGCTAGCATATTATTCAGTGCATCCTTTCGCTGAGTGACGCGCTCATCTAACTCAATGTCATCAAAATCATCTAAACTCATCTCACCCTCTAAAGCAGTCTTCCAAGCCCCATCACCATCTGTTTCTTTTGTCTCAATAGTGCCCCATAGATGACCTTCAAGCTTCTCGAAGCATTGATCCAAGGCATCGAGCTTAGCGCTCATACCTATCTGAGCGTTCAAGGAACTCTTTAGATTTACCGCAAGATCCCTGAGCTTACTTCCCTTTTTCAAAAGAAGGTCATCTCCTTCAGCATCTTCTATTCCCTTGAAAGCCTTATCCAAAACAACATCGGGATTGCTCTTAAAGATTCCCGTAAAGCGGTTAAAAATATTACTCACTAATGAAGTAACCGCATGACCAAGTGTAAACAAAGTACTCGCCCTGAGCTCATCGACTTTTCGCGTGCCCACTTCAACTTTGTGGTCTCCAAACTGACCTTCCTCCATTTTCTTCAGGCCTATATCCTTTGTATAGTCTACCGTCTTTTTGCCTATGCCTCCAATATCATGCCCCTGGTTCATTGCGCTAGCTCCTATTGTATCGTGTTTCCATTACCTCCTATGCCAAACCCTTGGCCTTGCTTGTTCTTATTATAAAACACAATACACGGTTTTTCAAATAGACTAAGCATTTTTAATCTCAATATTAATACCAAAAAACCAATATTACTAATTCTTGTAAATTTCAGCCAAAGCGCGGCCTTGCTTCACAATACTTAGCTTCTTAAACCAAAGTCCTCTAGTTACCCCAACAAAAAAAGCCTGGTATGACACCGGGCTTGAAGCATTGAAGCAATTTTAGGATAACCGCTTAAAGCTCTTCATGCGCAAAATGGTCTAAATAAGGTTTGGCAGCTTGAATCGCAGCAGCATGAATCAAATTTGCACCACGAGCCAAACCTTCATTCAAAGAAACATCATCAAGCTGAAATGAAGCACGATCCGAAGAAATAGCTGCATAGGCCACTGCAGCTGAAGCAACCATCAAATCATGCGAATGCGAAGCTTTAATGGCCTCTTCATGCTCCACCCCCAATGTACTTTCTCGAATGACTACAGCAGCAGCCACATGGACAGCAGCTGTAACATAACCCATAACAATATGCTCTCGAGCCTCTAGATACTCATAAAAAAGATCTTCTCGCTCTTTCACCAAGGCTGCTCGCTGCTGCACAAGGGGCAATAACGCTTCCCCTTCAGCAGAGGCAATGTCCTTCTCCAGTGCTTGAACATCCTGATGCATCTGTATATGCTGACTTCTCAAAGCTGCAGCTGTAACTTCAGCATTAACAGCAAGGGCCACAGCCTCATGCGCTAAACGCTTAGCCAATGCATCTAAATCATCTGTATCTTCGGCACTCTCGAGGCGACCTTCAACATAAGCATGAGTCACAGCAGCGCTTTCCTCTAGCACCCAAAGCAGTATCTCTTTTTGGGCAAGCTCGTCGCCATCTTCTAGGGAAGCTATTTCGCCCTTAAGCGTATCGACTTGGCTTTGATAATGATCACGGACGACTTTGAGGTAGCCGCCATAAGTATTTCCTTGAGCAATAGAAAGAGAGCTCACACAAACGAAGACAAGCCATGCGCAAATAAATTTATTTTTCATGATGATTCATTTAAACGTTGGGGTTGATCCTTGAAACGCAGAGTACTTGCGCTTCATACACGACCCCTAGACTTTATCGTCCAAGATTAACCTACGTCAAACACGAAAACAGAGGGCGAAGCACCTGCACTTTAGTCTTTTCAAAACACAGTAAAACACTAAGATTTTATCTAGAGAGGTTCCTGCGGTGTTCGAATCCCTCGATGATCGTTCTTATCCTTAATGCAAATAATAAGGGAGCTTGCCCCGCTGGTGGCAGCTGTCAAGCCGGCCGAGACCGGAAGGCAAAAACCACCCGGAAAGCACCCACCTTGTATCGACAAGGTTTCAGAACGTTTATTCGACTACGGCGCATGCGGGAAGCTCTCCCTCAACCCCGAGCATCCTCGCCACCCTCTTCCATAAAGCTTCGTAGAGAAGGGTCTATCGCTTCGAGCAAAACACCCTGCAAACTTGCCAAAAAAAGAAAGCACGCATAGCCCTTTTGCTCTTCAGGCCCCAACTGCTCAAAGGGGACCATCCCATTTTCAAGCTGAGCATCTGAGACATTTTTGAGCAAGGTTTGCTGCACCTTGATCCTCAGGGCAGAGCTCGCCCTTAAAACCGCCTCGGCCTCGGTCTCATCGACCACGATCAGCCCATCGCGAAAGCGCTTATCATTCATGAGCTTAACAAGCACCCGAACGTCTTGACGCAGCCCATCGCAGAGGCCACTCAGCCAGGCATAATGAAGGTCTGGATCCTCTTCGATCGGGTCGACCTCAATGGCCAACCCCTGATGGAAGGACTGAACAACCACTTGAATCAAGTCGACAACCGTTTGCAATAGATGCGGTGTTACCTGGAGGCGAATTTCAAGCATCTTCAGACCTTAGGATAGACGTGAGTTGCCACTGCTGGAGCGCATAGACGTAGTGTTCTGCCTTTTCTCTCGTCCCCGTCCAGAGGAGAGACATCCCCTCCTCATGCACCTCAAGCATGTGTTTTTTAGCCTTTGGCTGGTCATAACCAAAAACCTTTTGAAAGACCATCACGACATAGGGCATCAAATTCACAGGATCATTAAGCACAACGACATGCCAAAGCGGCTCTCGTTGGACTTTCTCTTGAGAGCGAGACTGAGCCTGTGTTTCTCTGAAAGGGGCTGCTGTTGTCATAGAAAAGAGACCTTAGATCTTTACATGAAAGGACACAAAGCTCAACCTACTTTTGTGGAAAATACCGGAAAAAAAACAGAAAGGCGGCCATGGCCCCTAAAATGGATTCTCTTAGCCATTCTCCTTTACGTCATTATCTATAATGCCGGCCTCATCTTTTCAAATTAAGCGCATAGCCTTAAGACACCAGGGAAAAGATGGGGTGGCTGACCGGGCTCGAACCGGCGACCCCTGGAATCACAATCCAGTGCTCTAACCAACTGAGCTACAACCACCACGTCAATACAGACAAGCCGATACAAATACCTTCCCGCCCAATGTCAACTGTTTCCTGTAGTATTTTAGTCAAAACATAAGCCCAAGGCCAAACGTTGGCAACTTTGACACGCCTCTATATCCCATCTAGCACAATCCTCATGACCCCTGCACGCTTACTTATTCTGCTTAGCCTCATCAACTTGCCTATCTTTCATACAGCCTTTTCCGGTGGTGGCAAACGCCCCACTGTAGACTATCACAGCTGGATCCGCAGCGCAACTGGCCAGCACAATCTAGACGATGCAAGCTGCAAAAAAATTGCACGGGGCTACCTCGGCATCGAGGATGAGGACTCCGGCGAAGAGGACGACGTAAGTGTCGAAGAAGCTATCGATAGCGAGAACGAGAGCGAGGATGAAGAAGATGAAAGCTCTGAGGATTCAAGCGACGGCAGCAGCACACCCTCCAGTAGCGAGGAAGAAGAGGATGTCATCGAATTTCCCTGGTTTGGGTCTGATTTTGCTCAGCGGAAAATGAATCACGCCCTCCGCCGTTATCGTTACAAAGACGCGAATGGCAACGAACGCAACATCACCGTACCCGACGATGTTGTCAAAGGCGGCGTACGTGCTTTCTTTTTCTGGTGTGCGGTTAACGGCTACACAATCGCCTACGAAGAAATCCAAGATAAAATCCTCAATATCGACATGGTCAACGAAGACGGCTGGACAGCCCTGCACGTTGCAGCGGCCAATGGACGTGTTGGATTTATGCAGGCTCTTCTCGACGCTGGAGCCAACATCCGCGCAACAGGTCCCAACAACTGGAACGCCCTTCACTGGGCTGCCGCAACGGGCAATACAGCAGCCCTTGAGGTCCTCATCACACACCCTAATTTCGAACCCGACCTCATCAACGCCCGTACTGAACGAGGCCGAACACCCCTACACCTAGCAGGGCTCAATGGCCACTACGACGCCATTCGTCTACTGCTCCATAACGGTGCCACTCCCGATGTGCGTGAGTACACCTACCTCTTCACTCCCGCCCAACTTGCCGAATCCCGCAATCACGAAGGCATGGCCTTTGTACTCCACAACGCTGAAAACGGCATCCTTCCGGAGCTCGCGGAAGATCAAGCGCGCCAGACAGCTCAAATCACCCGAGCCCTTCATGAGACAGGGCCCAACAACCTCATCACGATGTACGACGTTGAGCTCGTCATGGAGCACACGCAGACAAACGGCACCACCGAGCGCGAGCCCACATTCGTCCCCAATGCTAACGTCATCATCGTTGCTCCAGCAAGGAACAACGAAAGCAGCTAACTAACTAATTCCCATAAGCCCGCTTTACCTGGGCCGAAGATGTCGGCTTGGCTACGGACTCATTGCGCGGGATACGCGTTAAATTGAGCAAGATTTGTTCGTTCTCACGGCTCAAGTATAAGATCTTCATGAGCTGCGCATGGCAGGCTTCGATCGAGTCTTTGAGCTTTGCTTGCCCACTTGGGATTGTTTTTAAATCAGCCAGCGAAGCATCTAGCTTTTCAATGAGTTGCTGTTTTTTTTCGAGAAAATCTTTATTCGGAAAACTTTTTTCGCGCTTAGCAATGCGATTTTCTTCGAGCAGCTGATCGTACAAAGCCTGACAATTTGCCTTGTGGTCTTCAAGAATAGATTCTGGGGTCATGGCAAGGAGGCGGGTTCAAGTATAAGCAGATTATTAACGGCATCGACATGCTTGTCGATCGCAATCATCTCTTTGAGCCGCCACTTTGCCATATTTTGAAGCTGTTCCAGATTTTTACTAAGGTCTGAGACCGCCTCTGCTTGCTCACCTCCTTGAACAATCCACTGATAAGCCTCACGCGCTTTGCCATAAACACTCAAGCGCTCAAAGCAGAGCCCGATCTGATAGACCGTCTCCCACTGCCACTGAGGGTCGGTCGAAAGCGGTGTAATCGCTTGATACAACCGCAGCGCATTGTGATAGTCACCCTGCTTGTAAAATTGATTAGCGATCTGATTACCCGCACGTCGCTTCCAGTGGACCCATTCCTCTGAATCAATCCGCGCCAGATTGTGATTCTTCTTAAGCAAAACAAATATCTCCTGAACGGCTTTTTCAGACTGATTCATTTTTCGGTAACTATCCGAAATCAAGTAATGCGCTTCGGGCACACGACTATCACGCGGGTAGGTCTCGATAAATTCTTTGAGCGCAGGTATCGCCTTCCCTGGGCTACCAATTTTTGTTTCGAGGTACCCTCGCTGAAAGAGCACCTTAGCATGTTCATCTGCAGGCAGGTCTAGCTTAGCAAGCCTTTGGTAAAACCGCTCCGCTGACTCAAAATTACCACGCTCTGCCTCTGTCTCAGCGAGCTTGAGCTGCGCTTGCAGAGATATCTCACGATACTCCTCTATAGCCCCCTTGCGCGACTTAAGGGCAAGATTGAGGATTTTATAATAATGCTCCGATGCAAACTTGAAAGCCCCGATATCCCGATACAAATCCCCCACTTTCATGTGCACACGGGGATTCATCTCATCATCCGGATAGAGTTCTAAAAACGTTTCGTAGACAGCAATCGTTTTGATCTCATTTTTTTGCTTTTCGTAAAGATCCGCCATCTCGATGAAAACTTCTTTTTGCTCGGCATTGCTGATGGATCCGTTGTTAAGGATCTCAAAATAATATTTTTCGGCAGCTTCATAGTCCCTTGCTTTCAAAGCCATTTTCGCATGCCGCCTCCAGGCAATGGTGCGCTGCCGTATTAACTCCTCTAAGAAAGTAGGCGGCTTCCCTGCTGAGGCAGCTTCCGTATAGGCTGCATGCTCTTCTCTGTACTTGGCTTCTTTTAATTTTTTCTGCGGCGCATCCTCGCTCACCTCAACGGTAGCCCCAAGTACAGCTGCTGACTTACCCAAAGCCTCACGCTGCGCCATCACCTTATCGCTTACACGCTCCTCGGTTGAGACAGATTCCGCCTTTAAAAACCCAGCGGTTATCAACCCAAGCAACAAGCCAGCAATCACTCCGCGCATCATCTAGTCTTTTCTATAAGTCGCCTTACTGCGGGCGGGTGGAGGTTGTTGCCAAAGCCCATCCGAGGGCACCTCAAAGGGAATGTAGTAGTTTTTTTCAGAGCCACCCTTCCCACTGCTTTTCTCAAAGAAAAAGAGCAAATCATCCGGGCTAATATTCTCTTCACGCTCATGCTCCGCACCATCCTCATCAAACTCCTGGCGCTGCACACTGTAGTATGGGGGGTAATAGTAAGTTCCTGCGCTTGCTTCAACCGTCTCATAGGCATCGCCCTTGCGCTTAGCATCGACGTCCTCATTGGCCTGCATCACCTTTTCGGCCTCTTCATCGGAGATTTCTTTTTCCTTCACTTCAGGCAATGGCGTCAAAAACAAGCGATTAAAAATAAGGGGCCGTCTTTCAAAGAACACACCATCAGGCCCCTGCACGGCAAGGTACCCACGATAGCCATCTTTCCCCGAACGCGTCACCGTGGAGCTCGTTGGCTTAGGCTCACGTGTAAAAGCAGCCTGCACACTCAGGCCAAACCCAAGCAAACAGGCAGTCAATAGAATGGATCGAAGGTGCTTCAAGCTAACACTAAATATCGGCCAGCACGCTAAAAACTTAAATTTCCGAGAAAAACAGCCCTTTCAGAGTCTTTATTAATCACGAGTTAATAATATCATATAAACACCCAACCCCAAAACAACCTCTAGGGAACAACAGCACCTTGTCGTTGTCGCTATTATGGTGCGCTTCCTCCTATATGATAATCCCTCATAAATTCTGCGAACAGCTGTTCTCCGGCGCTAATCTCGGTACCTCGCAAGACGTCATTATTCATCGGCGCCTCAGTTTCAGTGAGTTCCCAGACCTCCTCTTCCTCCTCTTTCTTTTCTTCCTCTTTAGCACCATCCTCTGCATTTTCAGGATCTTCGTTATGGTTCAGCCCAGCATCTTCTCCATCCATGTCATTATTGATCTCAACAATGGTCGGTGTGCAATACTTGCGTCCTACTAAAAAATCAAGAGCCTTATGGAGGAATCTCATGATTGTAGTTCTTATGCTATTATCCTTCATCCGTGCATTATAGAGCAGTTCCGCAATAGCTATTTTTGTGGAATCATCATTAATATAGGGAACCATTATCGCCAAGGCCTCTATATTGCCCAAGCGAGCAGCCATGCACGCGGGAGTTTCATTATTATTGTTTCTTATTGTTGGGTCGGCACCGCATATGAGCAGCAATTCTATGATCTCTACACAAGGATTTCCCAATTCTTCAAGATATTTTGCATAAGGCCCTGCTTCCAGATCACTTTTACAATCTTGGATCGCTGTATGAAGGGGCGTATCCCCATCAACATTCACTGCATTCGGATTCGCAGGTGCACGTTGGTTGAGGAGTAGCTGAGAAACGATATGATACTGGGACTTCCTGATAGCTAAATGCAGGACGGTATCACTCATCGCATTAACTGGATAGTCAACCTGATTAACATAGATTAACATACTTGCTAGCCTGGGCATGCCTTGCACACTCCCCTTAGACTGCAGATACTCATCTAGATCCACATCTAGATAGTAGTCATCCCCATGCCCGTCGAGCCTCTTGAGAAATTGAACGTATATGTCCTCTATCGACCACTCTGGGGGGTTACTACCATCATCTTCCAACGTACTAACTGAACCATGATCCTCATTCCTTTCGAAGGGTATGCTTGGCTCATCCTCAACAGCCCACAGCGAGCCACTTAGACTCAAGATTCCCATCAAAACAACACTCAGTACTTTTTTCATAATTTTATAATTTTTGTATACGGTCATAATCGCGGTGTATGCCTCCCTCCCTCATTAAGTTTTCTAACAGCTCTGCTTCGCTAATCTCGGTACCTCGCAAGACGTCATTATTCATCGGCGCCTCAGTCTCTGTGAGTTCCCAGACCTCCTCTGTCTCTTCTTTATTTTCTTCCTCTGTGTTTTCTGGGTCTTCCGTATCGTCCAGCTCAAGACATTCTCGATTCAGTCGATCACTGCGGGAACTTTTCTTCTGGGTAGCTCTCCATTCCCCAATATGCGCTTCGAGCACCTTAGCGATAAGGACTATTTGTGCCATCTTTGCTTCATTGCCTGTAAAGTTAAATGCCTCGATAAGTTTTTTAGCGAGCAAGAGAGCTTGGTCGATCGTGTGCCCTATGTGGAGCTCATCAAAGTCAAGTTCCCAGTTGCCGATTGCCGTCATGAAGCCGTCATCACTGAGCATGCTGATGAGCTTGTCGCCCATTTGCTTAAGAGCATCTTCATCTTGTTCGTTTTCAGGCTTAAAGTTTGAGTTTGAGAGCAATTCGCTTAACAAGCGTAGAGCAAGTTCTAGTGAGCTTAGTTCTTGGTCTGTTATCTCCATGTTATTATTGATCTCAACAATCGTCGGTATGCAGTGCTTGCGGCCTAGACTATGCCCGAATAACGCATTTAAAACGCGCAGCAAGCGATGATATTCTAGGCTGCTTTTGAGCTGAGGAATCAGATCCGTTAAAGAACTGACGACATTACCGTTGTCTTTATCTGTGTTTTGCTCGAAATCAAGGTACCAATCCAGGAGGTGTTGCAAAAGCTCTGGATTATAGTCGTTGTTAATTGCAACTACCGATAGACGTGGCGCATTGGGTTTGGTTAACGAAGCCGAAACAGGGCGACCGCCTGCATTATAGAGCAGTTCCACGATAGCAGTTCTTATGCGATCCTCATAAATCTGCCCGCTGACGAGAGCTGCCTTTAAGGCTTCATTTAAAATAATTTCATCGGTGATATAGGGAAGTAGCAGCTTTAAGGCTTCTATCCTGCCCAAACGAGCAGCCATGCACACGGGAGTTTCATTACAGCTGTTTTCTATTGTTGGATCGGCTTTGTGCTCGAGCAGCAGCTTTAGGAGGCATTGGAAGTATTTAGTACTGCTACGCGCAATGGCTATGTGCAGTACCGTTTCATCGAGATCGCCCGTTCGAAAGTTTGGGTCAGCTCCACTCTCAAGAAGTGTTTTCACTAAAAGGACAGTACCCTGATATTGAGATCTGGGAACAGCCAAACCTAGAGGTGTCTCTGCTGACTGGATCCTGTAATCCTGTATCGTTTTTGCATCTGGGTTGGCGCCATATTCAATCAGCAACTTTATTATGTCTGCATAGGACTGTGCTTCTTGATCATTTTTACAATAGTAAGTAGCTTCATGAAGAGGCGTGTCACCAGTAACATTCACCGCATTCGGATCTGCGCCTTGATCGAGGAGTGTTTGAACGATATCAACCAGACCTTTTTTGGCTGCCAAATGCAGGGCGGTATTCCTAAAGACATCAACTGGATCATCAATCTTCTCACTCTCAATCATCTTGAGCGCTAGCAAGGGTATATTTGGCTCATCCCCAGCAGCCCACAGCGAGCCACTTAGACTCAAGATTCCCATCAAAACAACACACAGTACTTTTTTCATAATTTTTATGATTTTTTGTTTAATATTTATTTAAAAGATATATTTCGACATGACCCAGAGCATACACGCGTAACGAGGCCCACTTATAATAACACCTTAAACCCTGCCTAAGCACCACCACTGAGGCGCTCTTCTCCGTGCTCTCCATTATAGCCAAAGCCAAGATATTCACCCCGCATGGCGTCCCTAAAATCCGTCAGGTCTTCGTGTTCCATCCGCACACGCTCTACGCCGGCTTCAAGGTATTCAGTCTCTGTATACTCCCAGCCATCATCGTCATCACTGTAGAGTTCTTCAAAGGTATCCCCATCATCATCGTCATCACCTTCGCGGTTAAACTCCTCAAGCAGCGTCCGTTGTTTTTTACGTGGAGGTGCATCTTCATCCTCACTGCCCTCATCACTCGGACGAGTATTCACTAACTTCTTTGTGCCCTCATTATTCGTATTCGTTGTACCCAAAACAAAAGACCTTGCACTTTTCACTTTAGAAGTACGTTTCCATAGATGTATAGCTTCCCCTATTGCCTTAATTTGACAAAAAAGCACAGCAGCTATAGCAGCTTCTAATCGTAAATGATCCTGAGTGGCTCCCGTCAATTGCTTATCGCTATGCTCCTTCAGGAGGTTGATGATGTTGTCGACAAAGGCCATTAATGCATCCTCATCTTCAATGCTGATAAGATTGTCTACAAAGACCTGAAGTACTGTTTCATTCTCGAATAGCAAATCTAAGAGCTGTATGTCAGCATCAAATAAAAGATCAGACGCATGTTCTTCCAAGATACTTTCTTGCACTGGAAACGCCCTAACTTGTGCCATGAGCTTCTTAAACAAATGCATCGCAAGGACGAATACATTCTGTCCTTCACCTAAGCCTTCTTCAATGTTGATCAGCGTAGGCATGCAATGCAATTGCGCACCTTTCGTCTTTAGTACAGCATTTAAAAGGGTATAAAAAGTTTGAAAGTATTCTTTGAACGCATACTTACATACAACCCAATAACGCCCCTTAATATCCATCATTCGACTCAAAGGACAATATCCAGGATCGCTACTATCGGAAGAATTAAAACATGCTTTTAAGAATTCGTCCCCTAAATAGCCCTCTGAATCGTCCTTTGAATAGTAGTCCGACACCGTCTCTAATAAAAGAGGCACATGCTGAGCCAAATCCTCAACCACATGAAGATTCGAATTATCAGCTGAGAGTGCTGCTTGATTATTTTTTTCAGGGCGTGTCAAATAAAATAGAAAATTATGAAAAAAGCCTCCCATTAAAATATCCTGAATCGTCTCTTCCCCAAAAACGGTATCCATCATGTTAAAAAAGCTGAGTAAGCGTTCCTTACTTGCCGGAATCAAAGAACCATAGGTAAGGAATTCAAAAGGAGTATCAACACCATCACAGGGTATCTGGATCGTTTTAGAGCTAAAGCCCTTATAGTTTAAAAGAATTTGCTTAGCCTCCTGTTCACCACATACCTCCTTTAATGCCTCGAGAAACAGAGTAATCGTTGTTTCGTCACTAAACCTTACAATCAAATGCTGCAAAGACAGCAAATACTTATTATTCTTGGAACCAAAACGTCTAATAGCATAGAGACCCGCTTGGGTTAACTGTGTATCTTGGACCATGCGGATAAATGCGATAGCTTCCGCACGAGCTTCCTCTTGATTAGGATTCATCGCAATATTTTCAAAGACTCCGTGTAATGTGTAGGTATTGTTGTCTTGTATGGCTGAGCGCACTAAAACTTTCCTCACATCGCTATCACTCATAGGCTCCGAAGTGTTTTTTTGAAAACCTTGTTGAAGCAATTTCTTCCTAATTACATCCATGGGCAAATGCATTCGCGCACCCTGATCCAGGAGTAATTGAATCATCCTCTGTGCACCAAAGCCCACTTTGACGGCCCGAAGCAAAGGGGTATAACCCTCAGCATCCATCATATTCACATCAGCTCCAGCTTCAATAGCCGCCTGTGCACCTTCGAAATCACCGTTTTGCACAGCCTTCAATAATCGCGCATC
>MDTA01063966.1_pt1 | contig 57606 bp, 56 predicted proteins | sample 811151 | NCBI WGS metagenome assembly MDTA01 (sample SAMN05326648, study PRJNA326480) | marine metagenome | isolation source: seawater | place: Indian Ocean: South | collected 2010
ACAACTGCACGGATCTTCGTAGAACAGATGTTGAGAGGAAAAAATAAAAATCTGGCAGATCTTTTCCGAATGGAACTAACTATTGCTTATCACTGTTCGCGTGAGTCTGATTTTGTTGAAGGTGTCAGGGCATTATTGATCGACAAAGATCGCAATCCTCGCTGGAAATTTTCCTCTTCCGCTGACGTGTCGGAAGAGTATATTGAGGAATTTTTTGAATCGCCTTGGAATGATTTTCATCCATTAAAAGATTTAGAAAAAATGTGCCCAGTAAATTAAATCGGCTGAGCGAGGACCTTTTTATTCTCCTCAGTGACGACCTCTATGGGCTGATCGGTACTATTTTTCAAGATGGCTAGAGTTTTTTTCCTTCCTTGGCTTATCAAAACCCCGTCTTGAAGCCCAGCTACCGCAGTGTCTATTAAGTGCAACCTCTTTTTGAGTTTCCCTCGAAAATGCATCCTAGCGATTATTTCTTGCCCTAGATAACAACCCTTCTCAAAATCTAACGCATTAAGTTCATGGTAGTTAAGTGATTGAGGCAGGAACAATTGACTATTCTCGGCGTTGATCCACGAATGCAACAGCTCTATTTCTAGGTCCGTCCAATCTTTTAGTTGCATTCCTTTTTTTGACTCTTTCTTATTGAGCCAGAGTTCTTTTCGATTTCCAAGATCGATTTCAAAACCATTATCAAGTGCTGTTAAACGCATACCGTTTTTCTGCGCTGAATCGTTTCCATAACAAAACAACTCGTTAGATATGTTTTTTATTTCTGCCTTTGAAAACACAATATATTTTGACAGGAAACTTAAAGTTTTCTCTAAAACATCCTTTGACATTCGTAGTAAAAGTTTTTCTTCTGTACTCGCGAGCAAAAAACTTGTGATTACTCTACCTTGGATATCGCAGATTGCTCCCATTTGGGCTGACTCAGGTGTCAGATTCTCTAAATTGCAGGTTGTGTATCCTTGCAAAAATTTCTTTGCATCTTTACCCGAGAGTTCCAAAAAACCGAAATGATCTAATGTCAGAGATTTAGTCACTGATAATTTTCCTTTATCTTTCTATTTTTTTCTGCCGGATAAGTATAATCGATCTTTTTTTGAAGAGAGTTGCAAAATGAATGACCTAGATTATCGGAAATTGTTATGGAGGGCTAGGAGAGGAATGTGGGAGCTCGATCAATTATTAGTCCCATACTGTGAAGAGGTGGTTCGGGGGCTGTCTGCGAGCGCGCAGGACGCGTTTTCAAGGCTTTTAAAAGAGGAAGACGCTGATCTTTTGAATTGGTTTTCTTTAGAGAGTTCGCCTGACGACGATGAGTTTAAGGGTTTGATATTAGAAATATTAAAATGGAAACGAGATCCATAAGGGTTCAGTTAAAAGAAGAGGGCGTCAATATAGAGTCCTTTAATTCCTCGGATTGCTCTGGATAGTCGAGCGTGAAATGCAGCCCCCTACTTTCCCGCCTCTGAAGGGCGCATCGAACCATAAGATCCGCGACGCAGGCCAAATTTCGCAGCTCCAGAAAGTCGCTGGATATTTGATAGTTTGAATAGTGTTCCTCTATTTCTTGCTGGAGCAGCCTGATTCTTCGGCGGGCTCGTTGGAGCCTTTTGTCAGTTCTGACAATACCTACGTAGTCCCACATAAGCGCTCGGAGTTCTTTCCAATTATGACTAACAGTAATTTCCTCGTCTGAGCTTACTACCTGGGTATCGTCCCACGCTGGTATTCGTAATTGCTCGGGCAGGCTTCCAGGGCTATTCTGGATGTGCTTAGCTGCAGACTTTGCAAAAACCATGCATTCGAGTAGGGAATTGCTAGCCATCCTGTTCGCACCATGCAATCCCGAAAAGCTAGACTCCCCAATAGCATAGAGACCGGGAAGATCGGTTTTTCCATTTTTATCTATCACCACTCCACCGCACGTGTAATGGGCTGCGGGCACTATCGGCATTGGTTCTTTCGTAATATCGATGCCGAGTTCTAAACAGCGAGAAAAGATGTTCGGAAAATGTTTTTTCACAAATTTATCGCCTTTATGACTGATATCTAAAAGCACGAAATTACAGCCGAGTTTTTTCATCTCATGGTCAATCGCTCTTGCCACAATGTCTCTTGGCGCTAGCTCTTTCCGTTCGTCGTACTTGTGCATAAATCTCTCTCCGCTTGGCAAAAGGAGGTGTGCTCCTTCTCCCCTTAGGGATTCGGAAATGAGAAAAGATTTGGCTTTCGGGTGGAAAAGGCATGTGGGGTGGAACTGATTGAACTCTAAATTTCCTACTCTACAGCCGGCACGCCAGCACATAGCTATACCGTCACCTGAGGCAGTGTCCGGGTTGCTGGTGTACTGGTAAACTTTCGATGCTCCGCCTGAGGCAATCACGACGTGCTTAGCCCTGAAGATTTCCACCTTCTTTGTGGTTAAGTTAAGCGCATAAGCACCAATACAATCCTTGCCTCCCAATCCCAGTGAGTCTTTGGTGATAAGGTCGACCGCTACATACTTCGGAAATAAAGTTACATTGCGTCTTGACTTTAGCTGCTCACTCAAAGTCAGTGCAATTTCTTTACCAGTTGCGTCTGCTGCATGAATTACTCTGCGGTGGGAGTGCCCTCCTTCTTTAGTAAGATGATATGCGGTAGACCCATCTCTATCTACTTTAGTGTCAAAGTTTACGCCCAGCTCGACAAGCCAGCTTATGATGTCGGCGCTTTGTTTAACAGTGAATGCAACTATTTCGGGATTGCAAAGCCCCACTCCGACGTCTAACGTATCCGTAACATGGGAAGATATCGAATCATACTCACCTAGCACCGCTGCGACCCCTCCTTGGGCGTAATATGTGGAGCCTTCCATTGGCTCATCCTTGCAAAGCATGGAGACGCTGAACTTTCGGTCTAGCTGGAGAGCGAGCGTCATTCCAGCGGCACCACTGCCGATTACTAAGACATCGCTTTCATTCATAAACTGGTCCATGATGACTGTTTTTTACGACGTTATGGTTACATGGATTTTTTTAATTTTACAGAGCATATCTTTTAGACAATTTTCAAAAATTTACTAAAAGTTGGGAACTAATTCAGTTATTTGAAATCTAATACGTCTCGGTATAAGGAACTTTTGATTAACACAGAAATAAATGATTATAGGCTTGTTCAACGTGTTCTAAAGGGTGATAAGAAGTCTTTTGATTTGCTTGTTCTGAGGTACCAGCAGCGGGTGACCGCTGTTGTGGGCAGATATAACCTTAGCAATGAAGAAATAAAGGATATAACTCAGGAAACATTTATTAAGGCTTACAGGTCGATAGATAAGTTCCGAGGGGACAGCAAGTTTTATACTTGGCTTTATAGAATAGCTATAAATTCTACCAAGAATCATTTGATAGCGAAGTCTCGGCGGCCACCAGATGTTGACATTGACGTTTCTGAAGTTACATCCTTCCTTCAAAGTTCGACTGGGCCAGAGGGGGAATTTGAAGGCGAAAGGCTCGGCCAAATCGTCCAAACGGCGATTTCAAAACTTCCTCAGGAGCTCAAGGTTGCAATGATAATGAGGGAGTATGAGGGCATGAGTTACGAGGATATATCCTCAATCATGGAATGTCCTATCGGTACAGTGCGTAGTAGAATATTTCGGGCAAGGGAAGCGATTGAGAAGGAAATAAAAAACGTCAGGTGAGGTGGCTTTTTGATTAAAGGGAAAACTTTGTGAAAAACACTACAAAGGAACAATTTTCAGCGTTCATAGATGGAGAGACAAGTGAATTTGAAGAACTCTCATTATCTCGATCTTTATCTCAAGGAGAAGATTTTATTGACTCCTGGACTTCATACTTGAAAATACGTGGTGCCACTAGTGTAAGGGATCCCCTTAATCCAGAAGATCACCGCAAACTTTATGAAGAAATTAGCAATTCGATCTATGCCGACGAAACGCATCTTATGCGTTCTAAAAGGCCAGAAAACAAAAGCTTTGCTTACGCAGGATACGGCGTAGCAGCTTCCCTAGTGTTGGCTTTGGGGATTTTTTTACTTCCTCAGGAAGAGGAATCTTTAGTTGACCGTAATATCGAGGTTAGGAAAGATTATCGACATCCTAAAATTGACCCTGAACAGGGTTCCGAGCAGTCTGATCTTCTAGTTAACGCGCCTGAATTATTCGAGCTAGATCAACAAAAACGAGACCGCCTGAGGTCTTATTTAAACGAGCATGACAGGATGGTCGAGCTGGAGAGCGAGAGCAAGCTAGCAAATTTTAAGGAGGCAGGAAAAAATTGAGCTTTGGTCGCAATAGAGTTTTTCTATCGATATTTTTCCTGTTCGTTTCGATTCAACTTGAAGTACAGGCAAAGTCGGAGAAGACTCCTCTAACATGGATAGAAGGCATGGGTCATGCTTTTCGAGAAACAGACTTTGATGCGACCTATACCTACCTTAAGGGAATCTCCATGCACACCGTCCGCACGATTCACATGAAGGTTAATGGCGAAGAGAAGGAACGACGTTTTAATTTAAGCGGAGAAAATCGAGAGCTTTACAGAGCGGGGAAGACAGTGAATTGTATTCACGCCGGGTTCCAAACAAAAAAAAATTTAAAGCTCGATGGTTGCGTAAGTATAGGTCCATTTTCTTCAGCTTTCCCTGAGAGGATAATAAAAGCGAAAGACCTTTATTATTTTTCGCTTCTTTCAAATAACAGAATCATTGAAAGGACTGCGATTCAAATATCAATATCTCCAAGATTTAACGATAGGTATGGCTACATAGTTTGGATTGATAAACAATCGGGACTACTTCTAAAATATGTCCTCACAGATAGAGGTCGAGCAAAAGAGGTTTTCCAGATAGTTAGGCTCGAATTAGGAGATCAGATTGACGAGGCCCAGCTAGAGTCAAAAATTCAGGAAGATGCATTCGTCCGACGGCTTTATACCGAACCGAGAGAAAAAAAAGGCAAGCCAAGTGTCACAGTAAATTGGTTACCCAGCGGATTCAAATCTGTTAAGCGTCAAGGAAATCGACTTCATTTCACTGATGGACTCGCAAATGTCTCGGTTTTTGTAAATTCCCGCAACTCTGATCTCCTGCCTGACTTGGCTACAAGTTCGGGTGGAACAGTTTTGTTGACAAGAAAACTTAAACATCATAAGCAGCAGATTACTGTTGTCGGTAATGTCCCCATGCAAACGGCAAGAAAAGTCGCAGAATCGATTGAGCCAGTTGTTTATTAGTAACGTATAAATTTTGCAACTCATAGTGGCGCGAAAAAAAGCCCAAAATCCAGAGATTCCGAGTGTCAGCGGGAGAGCGAAACGGTCATAAATTGAGGGGAGTTATTTAAATGTTAAGAATGGTCTTTACCATTTGCCTTGTCTTGTCTTCGGCGCAGGCTGTCGGGGACTTCCCAAATTTTACTGAATTGGTTGAGAAGATTAAACCATCTGTCGTAAACATTCGCGCGACCAGAGACCTCAATAGGAACAAGAAAGACTCAGGGTACGATGGTCAGGACATCCCGGACGCGCTCAAACGATTTTTGAGGGAGCCTTACAGGCGAAACCCGAGACCGGCAGCTGGTTCGGGCTTTATCATCGGGGAAGACGGTTATATCTTAACTAACAACCATGTCGTGGATGGAGCGGATGAAATCATAGTTGCTCTGAGTGACAGGCGGGAAAGGGTTGCAGAAGTCGTAGGATACGATCCTCTTTCTGACCTTGCATTGCTTAAAATAAACGAATCCAACTTACCGTCGGTTAAGGTAGGGAAATCCTTGGAGTTAAAAGCTGGATCATGGGTAGTCGCGATTGGCTCGCCATTTGGATTTCAACAAAGTGTGACGGCGGGTATAATTAGTGCCACCGGTCGAAGTCTCCCGGAAGGAAATGGGAGATATGTGCCCTTCATCCAGACTGATGTGGCCATAAACCCGGGCAATTCGGGAGGCCCCCTGATTGATTTAAATGGAAATGTTGTGGGAATAAATTCCCAGATATTTACGCGTTCAGGAGGATTTATGGGACTTTCCTTTGCAATCCCGATCGACGTTGCGATGGAGGTCGTAGACCAATTAAAGGAAAATGGGGAAGTTGTTAGGGGCTGGCTAGGCGTAGGTATTCAGAAAGTTGATATGGATCTCGCAAAATCTTTTGGCCTAGACCGTCCTTCGGGGGCTCTCGTGACTGAGGTTTTTCCAGGCAGTGCGGCCGAAAAAGCCGGCGTTTTGGCCGGCGACATCATATTTTCCTTTGATGGAAAAAAGGTTGATTTGTCAGATGATCTCCCACAGCTAGTAGGTAGAGTGAAACCTAGGACAACAACGCAGCTGGAAGTTGTAAGACAGGGAAAAAAGAAGAGTTTAGATGTGACGGTTGGCGCCCTTGAGGAAGAAAGATTAGCTAGCAGAGCTGTAAATCCATTATTAAAGCAAAATCGCCTCGGGCTTGTTGTTGAGGATATTGAGCCGGGAAGTCCTCAATATGAAATGGGCTTACGAGGCGTTTTGGTTTCCAAAGTTCTTCCTGGAGTAGCTCAAAAAAAGGGCGTCAGCGCTGGAGACGTTATCAGAGCGGCAAATAATAGGGGAATAAAAAGCAAATCTCAGTTCGAAAAATTGATAGCCGAGCTGCCTGAAAACCAAAAAATCAACATGTTGATTGTTAGAGAAAACAGATCCCGCTACATCACCATCGACGTTCCCTAGGCTAAGGCTATTGTCAGGTTTTCTTGGCACTCAATACTTCTTAATATAAACTCGGAGAGTTTTTTCGGGTCCTGTCTCTTTCTTTATAACTGTTGAGCTCAATTTGACTAATCCCTCATTTATTAGGAACTTCTCGATAATAGCCCATATAGATCATGGCAAATCCACCTTGGCTGATCGTTTCATACAACTTTGCGGTGGTTTATCGGAACGGGAAATGGCCGAGCAAGTTCTTGATTCCATGGATATCGAGCGCGAACGAGGAATCACTATTAAAGCTCAGAGTGTTACTCTCGAATATTTAGCCAAAGACGGAAATTCTTATCAGTTAAACATCATTGACACACCTGGACACGTCGATTTTACGTATGAGGTTTCCAGATCAATGGCTGCATGCGAAGGAGCAATATTGGTGGTAGATGCATCTCAAGGAGTAGAGGCACAATCAGTAGCAAACTGCTACACGGCTGTCGAGCAGGATCTCGAGGTTCTTCCAGTGCTTAATAAGATCGATCTTCCGCAGTCAGATCCGCAGCGGGTAGGTAAGGAGATCGAAGAAATAATCGGGATAGATGCAAAAAATGCAGCCCAAGTAAGCGCTAAAAATGGGGTTGGTATTGAGTCTTTGTTAGAAGAAATCGTTACTTTTATCCCTGCTCCCGAGGATCGTCGCGATGCCCCAATGCGTGCCCTGATTATCGATTCGTGGTTTGACAATTATTTAGGGGTGGTTTCCTTAGTTCGGGTTGTGCAAGGAGAGATAAGAATAAAAGAGAAAATTTTACTGAAATCGTTAGGTAAGATTCATCAAGTTGATTCCGTCGGTATATTTACTCCTAGGCGAAAAGAAAAAGACGTATTAGGAACGGGCGAAGTCGGTTTTGTTGTAGCAGGCATAAAGGATGTCAAAGGGGCTCCCGTGGGGGATACGATGGTTAGTGCATCAAACCCGGAAGTTGCCAGCATGCCGGGATTTAAAAAAATTAAGCCTCAGGTTTACGCGGGAATGTTTACGGTAAGCGCAGACGATTATGAGAGTTTTCGAGATGCATTGGCAAAGTTAACTCTCAATGATGCTGCCTTGGTTTATCAACCGGAAAGTTCGGACGCTCTCGGATTTGGTTTTAGATGCGGTTTCCTGGGAATGCTTCATATGGAAATAGTTCAAGAGCGTTTAGAACGAGAGTATGGCTTAGATTTAATAACCTCTGCGCCAACAGTAGTCTACGAGATACAATTGAAATCGGGAGAGGAGATCAAAATTGATAATCCCTCACAACTGCCCGAGGCATCTATGGTTGCAGCTATGAGGGAACCTATCGCTAGAGCCAATATCTTAGTTCCCTCAGAATATTTAGGTAATGTAATCGCACTGTGTGTTGAACGCAGGGGAGCGCAAAAAGATATGCAATTTGTAGGTAATCAGGTTTCCTTAATTTACGATCTGCCCATGAGCGAAGTTGTCCTTGATTTTTTCGATAGACTAAAATCTGCGTCAAGAGGCTATGCTTCGTTAGACTATTCTTTTGAGTGCTTCCAAACTTCAGATTTAGTTAAATTAGAGATTCTTATAAATGGCGATGCGGTTGATGCTTTAGCTTTAATTGTTCATAGAGAGAGCTCTAGATCGATTGGCTTCGCTCTCACAAAGAAGATGAAAGAGTTGATACCGCGACAAATGTTCGACGTTGCAATACAAGCGGCTATCGGAGGGCAGGTTATAGCTCGTCAGACCGTTAAGGCCCTGAGGAAAAATGTTACCGCTAAGTGCTACGGTGGAGACATAACACGGAAGAAAAAGCTTCTAGAGAAGCAAAAGGCAGGCAAGAAACGAATGAAACAGGTTGGCAGCGTGGAAATTCCCCAAGACGCATTCTTAGCAGTACTGAAGGTAGAAAAATGAGCATAAATTTTCCGCTTGTACTCGTAGTTGCGACAGCTCTCACCGGTTTTATCTGGATACTCGAAGTTTTCTACTTGCGCTCAAGACGAATAGCAGAGGACAAGCAACCAGTTTTAGTAGAGTACTCAATTTCTTTTTTCCCGGTTTTAGCGATAGTCTTAGTTTTTAGATCTTTTTTGTTTGAGCCTTTCCAAATACCCTCCGGTTCTATGATTCCTACTCTGAAAGTAGGGGACTTTATTCTAGTGAACAAGCACCACTATGGAGTAAGATTGCCGGTTCTTGGAACCAAACTTTTCGAGATGGAAAAACCAAAAAATGGGGAAGTGATGGTCTTTATTCCCCCCCACAGAGATGATTATTTTATAAAAAGAGTCGTTGGCATTCCTGGAGACCGAGTAAGGTATCAAGACAAGATTGTTTACATTAATGGGAAAAAGCAAACGCAAACTTTTATAAAAAAGGTTCCTGCTGAATTTCCCGAAGCCCTGCGATATCGAGAAAAACTGGGCGAGATCGAGCATATGATTCAGAGAAATACGTTCAAACAGACCAGGGTTGACGAATGGCGCGTTCCTGCTGGCTTTTATTTTGTTATGGGTGACAATAGAGATCAAAGCAGTGATAGTCGCTATTGGGGCCTAGTTTCGGAGGAAGACATTGTGGGTAAAGCCATCCTGGTATGGATGCATAAAGATCCTGGGATCAGCCTCCCGACTTTTTCCGAAAATAGATTTATACAGTAGTTTTTTTTAAACTTGGTGTAGGGAAGGTGCTTTGGATGTTTAGGGCATAGTCCACATTTTAGAAAGGCGCTTTTCATTTTTTCAGAGACTGACGTATCTTGTCCATATACTCCCGATTAGAAGATTCTATAAATTATCGATTCGATGACCATACCCTGTTAGATAAGGCCTTGACTCATCGAAGTTTTAGTAAAAACAATTATGAACGACTAGAGTTTCTTGGTGACTCACTTTTAAATCATGTGGTGGCCACTTTTCTATTTTCAAGGTTTCCCTCCGCATCAGAGGGAGACCTGTCTAGGATGCGATCGAGTCTGGTAAGAAAAGAGACTTTGGCTTTAATAGGACGCAAACTTGATTTGGGTTCGTTTATAAAATTTGGCGAGGGTGAAAAAAAGAGTGGAGCGCGAAATCGTGATTCAATTCTAGCTGACGCTCTAGAGGGAGTTATCGGTGCGATTTTGGTTGATTCCAGTTTTAATATTGCTGCTCAAGTCGTTATCGACCTTTTTGATACCAAGCTTAATGACCTCGATGAAGTGAATATGCGGAAGGATGCCAAAACTCTTCTTCAGGAAAAATTACAGCGGTTTGGAGGTCCTCCGCCAGATTATGTTGTTTTGTCCGTTGTGGGGAGATCTCCCAATGAGATTTTTGAGGTTGCTTGTTTTGCAAAAGGAATCACTCATGCAATAACTGGAAGAGGTTCCTCGAAACGCCAAGCAGAACAAGACGCAGCAAAAAATGCATTGGAGAAAATGGAAACATAGCCATGGGTACGAAAGCTGGTTACGTAGCGATTTTAGGTAGACCTAATGTTGGTAAATCGACTTTACTAAATGCTTTGATAGGGAAAAAAATCAGTATAACCTCGAAAAAACCTCAGACTACCAGACAAAAAGTCACTGGCATTTTTACTGAAGAGGAGTGCCAAGTTCTTTTCGTAGACACGCCAGGGATACATTCAGAAAAGAAAGACGCACTTCACCGATTTATGAATAACGAAGCGAAATCTGCGTTGGTTGATGTGGATATCGTGGTTCTAGTTTTAGATAGGGGAAAATACAAAAGCGAGGACCAGGTTGTTGTTGATTGCTTTAAGCATGTTACTGCTCATAAGATAGTTGTCATAAATAAAGTTGATCTGTTGTCCAATCCCAACGAGATTTTTCCAATTTTAAAGGAATCACAAGATCGTTTTCCCGAGGCAACAATGATTCCCTTGTCTGCCAAAAAAGAAAAAAACTTAGAGGCTCTTAAAAGAGAGATTAAAATCCGTTTGCCAAGTTCACCGTTTTATTATCCTGAGAACCAGCTAACTGATCGGCCTCAACATTTTTTGATTACTGAGATCATCAGAGAAAAGATAGTGCGCCAACTAGGGGAAGAGATTCCCTACCAAGCTACAGTGGTTCTGGATGGCATATCGACTCAATCTAGCCACGTAAAAATCGACGCCTCAGTTCTTGTAGCCAAGGATAGTCAAAAGAAAATAGTTATCGGAAAAAATGGAGAACGAATTAAACGTGTTTCGACGGATGCGCGCGTGGACATAGAAGCGTTATTACAAAAAAAAGTTATGTTAAGGACTTGGATAAGAGTCAAAAAAGGTTGGTCGCATAGCGCGGAAACCTTAAAAAGTTTAGGTTTCGATGAGTGCTGTTAAACGCATTTTGAAAAGGGTGTATGTTCTTCATTTAAGGGAATACCGCGAGACAAGTTTAATTGCCGAGGTATATTCAAGAGATAGTGGAAGACTTTCGGTTATCTTCAAAGGAATTCGATCTAGAAAATCTCGATATTCAGGGATGGTACAACCATTTGTGCCAATCTCACTGTCTTTATTTGGAAGATCGGATCTGAAAACGGCTAATAATTTAGAGTTCCCTGAAAGACCGTTTTCTATTACGGGCAAGAACCTTATTTTAGGAATGTATGTGAACGAGCTACTATACAGATTACTAGAAAAATATGATCCTTTAGAATCTGTCTTTGATAGTTATGAATATTTGTTACAGAAACTTGAAAAGTTGAACAATCCGATCTCTTCGCTCAGAGAATTTGAGCTTAATCTGCTAAAAGACTTGGGATACGGTATAAATTTTCATACTGATTCGGTCTCGGGGGACGCCGTTTCTGCAGGTTCGCATTATAATTTTTTTGTAAATGAAGGTTTTCGAAAAACTATAGAGCCTGATGAGATGAGCTTCCGAGGTGATGAAATTCAATTGATCGCACTTGGAAAACTAGAGGAGGTTCAGGCAAAAAAAGTTCTTTCCTTAACTCGTCGATCCCTGGCTAGTTTGTTAGATAATACCCCCCTTACCTCAAGAGCAATCTTCTCTGGTCTAATTGAATGATAATTGGCGTTGGAACCGACATTGTTGAGGTAGAGAGGATTGGAAGGGCTTTTTTACGTCGGCCAGAAAAATTCATTCAAAAAATCTTAGCGATTGAAGAAATTGAAAAAAAGCCAGTTAACCGGGAGATAGAGTACATGGCCCGGCGGTTCGCAGCGAAGGAAGCTATTTCAAAAGTTTTAGGTACGGGTATGCGGTTTGGTGTGAGTTTTAGCGATATTCTTATCCTGACAGACCTTAAGACAGGGCAACCGTCAGTAAAATTAAAAGGCCATGCAAAGCAGCAAGCGGCTAAGAAAGGAATAAACCGTATACTGATATCTATTTCTGACGAAAAAAATTATGCCATGGCTTTTGCTATAGGCTTATCTTCTTAAAGACAGAGACGACGCGATTCAGAATTGTTTCGGTTTTTTTGTTAATTTACCTCAAGGGTGCGTCCTCCTATTTAAAGAGGTTCTTTTGAAAATTGAACAAGACCCACACAAATTAGATATTGTTTCCACGAATATTGATGGGTGTGGATATACTGCTGACGGAAAGACAGGAGCAATTGGCGCTCTTGAAGGTGAGCAGATACTTGGAACCTTTTTATCGAAGAGGAAAGAAAAGAAGGTTTTTAGCATAAAAGAGGTTATTAAGACTTCCCCTGAAAGAGTAGAACCTCTCTGTAGTGTTGCGAATGTTTGCGGTGGTTGTAGCTTTCAGCATGCAAATCCTAATTATCAATTGAAATTAAAAGAAGAATATCTCTCAAGTTTAATGGGACAATTGCAGCCAAATCGATGGGCAAAACCGATCAATGTGAATAGTTATTTTTACAGAACGAGAGCACGTCTTGGTGTTAAATATGTTGAGAAGAAAGAGAGGGTTCTCATAGGCTTTAGAGAGAAGTTCAAGTCATATATCACTGACATGGTGTGTTGTCCAATTATGATTGAGCGAGCGTCTGAGGTCCTTGCTCCGCTTTCAAAGACTCTTCAAGACTTAAGTATTCGAAAGTCTCTACCTCAAATTGAAGTTATAGCGGGAGATAGTCGAATTGGTTTAATCTTTCGTCACTTAGAGCCTTTAACTGAGAGCGATGAGAAAGCCCTTACCTCGTTCTCTGCGGGGTGCGATATAGACGTTTACCTGCAGTCTGGTGGGCCTAGAACAATTAAGAAGCTTTTTCCGAGAGATCTTAAAGAAGACTTTTTTTATGATTTGCCTGACTTTGACCTGAGATTAAGTTTTTCGTTGGGAGACTTTACGCAAATAAATCTTGAAGCGAACCGGCATCTCGTTAACTCCGTCATTTCTCTTCTAGATTTAAAAAAAGATGATAAGGTGTTAGATGCTTTTTGTGGAATTGGGAATTTCTCGCTTCCAATTGCTAGGCGCGCTTCTGTTGTTTATGGTGTTGAATACTCTGAAAGTAGCGTAAAAAGGGCAATAATTAATGCCCGTGAAAATAATATTCAAAATTGTTATTTCCAAGCTTGCGATTTAGTGTCGGGCGAACCAGGGATTGATGTATTGAGTGATGTAAATAAAATTGTGCTTGATCCGCCAAGAAGCGGAGCTTCAGAATTTATTAGCGCGCTACCCATTCAAAATATTGAGAGAATCGTGTATGTTTCTTGCAACCCTGTTACTTTTGTAAAAGATATAAGCGTTCTAATAAAAAAGGGATTTGAATTTGAGGTTGCAGGTGTAGTAAATATGTTTCCTCATACTAAACATGTCGAATCTATAGCTCTTTTGTCTCGGAGAGGAAACTAGAGAAAAGCGGAAGGAACGAAGCGTTTCTTACTAACTTAGTTTGCCAAAGTTATTTTGAGTTGGGGGAAAACGCAAAATCGTATGAGTAAATTTCGCACGACGACAAATAATCAACCATGCAGATACCGAATTGGAAATTACTTTAAGTTATTAAGCAAAAAAAGGAAAAGGAGCTTTTCTTGTGAGGATTATACTTTTAGGCGCGCCAGGCGTGGGCAAGGGTACTCAAGCGAAGTTTATCTGTAACCGTTTTTCAATACCACAAATTTCCACGGGCGATATGCTAAGAGAGTCTGTTAGAGATGGAAGTAGCTTAGGAAAGAAAGTAAAAACAGTCATGGAGGAAGGCGGCCTCGTAACCGACGATATAATCATAGATTTGGTCAAGGAGCGAATTGAAAGAGATGACTGTAAAAAAGGATATCTCTTCGATGGTTTTCCCCGCACAATACCTCAGGCGGAAGCTCTAGCTCAGCAAAATATACAAATTGATTCAGTCATAGAAATAAAGGTCGAAGAGAAGAAAATAATCTCTAGACTAGCAGGTAGGAGGGTCCATCTTTCTTCTGGGCGTGTGTACCACATCATTAATAATCCTCCAAGGCAAAAAAATTTAGATGATTTAACCGGCGAGCCCCTGATTCAAAGAGACGACGACAAAGAAGACACAATAAAGCAACGTTTAGAGGTTTACCGAAATCAGACAGAACCTCTTGTCGGTTTTTATCAGAAAAAGCACAGAGAGGGAGTATTATCTTATCGATCACTAGATGGAGATAAAATGTATGAAAAGCTCTCCGAAGAGATCTTGATTTATTTAGAGAAGCTATGAGTAAGTATTTAATCCACGTTAGCTAACTAAAGGATTAAATAAGAAAGAAAAAAGTGTGCAAATGTAATTTTTTTTTTCTAAACTTTGCATCGTTCAGATAAATAAAAGTGTTTTAGTTATTTGTCTGAAAAGAATCTGATTCTTTAGAAACAGATCATGGACCCTCAGCAAATAACAGGAGTGACGAACGTGGTTGTAAAGAAGAAGCCTGCGAAAAAAAGACCTGCTGCTAAGAAAAAAGTAGCTGCTAAGAAGAAGCCAGCTGCTAAGAAAAAGGTAGTTGCTAAGAAAAAAGTAGCTGCTAAGAAAAAAGTAGCCGCGAAGAAGAAGCCAGCTGCCAAGAAGAAAGCAGCTGCTAAGAAAAAAGTAGCCGCGAAGAAGAAGCCAGCAGCCAAGAAGAAAGCAGCAGCCAAGAAGAAAGCAGTTGCTAAGAAGAAGCCAGCTGCTAAGAAGAAGGTAGTTGCTAAGAAGAGGCCAGCTGTCAAGAAAAAAGCAGCCGCGAAAAAAAAGCCAGCTAGGAAAAAATAACTGTTGGATCTAATCCCAGATAGTTTTATGGGAATTTTTTTTGGTGAAAGGGCTTTTTAGGCAGATTTAAAGGCTGAGGTGAGTCTTGCCCAGGGATTATTTTAGCTGTTCAGGAGTATTTATGTTTGTAAATGCGTCTGGAGAGAAAAAATTAACCTGAGCGATGGACAAATTTTGAAGCCATCCCTTGACCGATCGGCCGCCTCCAGAGAGATACGGTGCAATCGAGCCCAGTATGGAAGTTTTTGCAAGCATGAAGAGTGGCTGGCAAGTTCCTCCGAAACTGGGCACAACCGCATCGGCAATATCCAGACGCGGTAAAAGTAGCGATATGAGATTTTTAGGGACGTTAGGTGTATCGCATGGGATCACCAAAGCTAATGGAGTTTTGACATGACAACTACAGGCATGTATGCCGGCTAGGGGTCCATCGAAGGTAGCATCTAGGTCCTGAATACAGGTATACGGTAGCTTGTCATATCTTTGATCTGAACTATTTTTAGAAATCAGTATTTGGGATACCTGAAGGGATAGCCGGTTTATGGCACGGTGAATTAACGGTTCGCCCTCGTAAAGCAACCAAGCCTTATCTTGGTAGTTCATTCGTGAACTCTCTCCACCAGCGAGAATAATGCCTGTAACTTTCATAGTTGAAGGATAATGAAAGATCTCGAAAATACAAACGGAATAATAGGAGCGCAAGATACTAATATCTTAAATATTTTCGATGAGTCCTTGCCGGACTTGCTTGAGGGTTATTGCAGTCGGGATGCGCAAAAAAATTTATCCCTAGATATAAACAAGGTGCTTCGAAATAAAGAGGTTGGCGTATTTGAGGCAGGAACCGGGACGGGGAAAACCCTGGGCTACTTAGTTCCAGCTTTTTTGCACAAAAACCAGGTTCTTTTGTCAACTGGAACCAAAAATCTTCAAGATCAGCTATTTTTTAAAGATATTCCTCTCCTTGCTAAGCTTTTCCCGAAAAAACGAATCTCACTGTTGAAAGGGAGGTCTAACTACCTGTGTATTCACCGATTTAAGCAGAATGCTGAACTGGGTTCTATTGATGAAGTTAGCCCATCGAAAGCTCAAGCAATTGAGAGTTGGCGACATAGGACGATATCAGGAGATTTGACCGAAATAATGGATTCTGAGAGCCTTACGGAGTTAGAACCCCTCCTTTCAAGTACAGCGGAAAATTGTCTTGGAACTGACTGCGCCTTTTATAATGAGTGCTTTCTTTTTAAGGCAAGAGAGATCGCTTCCAAATCCGATATCGTAATTGTAAATCACTATCTTTTGTTTTCTCATCTTTTCGTGAGCGAGGAGCACGTCCGGAATATTTTGCCCGATGTGAGTGCCTATATTATTGATGAGGCTCACAAAATCCCTGAGATCGCCAGAAAATTCATCGGTGATATTATTTCCAGTCAAAAACTGCGCGAATTGGTAAGTGATATTTCTAAAGAGCAGGTTTTTTTAGGAAATGACGACCGGAATTTGATGAATCTCATTGACTCTTTAGACAAAACGATTGTCTCTATAGAGGCTGAGTTCGAGTCCAAAAAACCTGAAAAAGATCTAGAACCTTGGTTAACCTTTAAACCGTCCCTCCTTCGACTTGAGAGGGACTTATCTAGATTAGAATCTCGATTGAGATTGTTGTGCGAACGGAGTGATGTCTTCCGCCAAATCATCAAAAGAGTGCAGTCTGCCGCTGAGACTTCAGCGTTATTTTTGGATCAAGAAAACGAAGGTGAGGAATATGCGTATTGGATAGAATCAAGAGGCAGGGCTTTTTCTTTTCATCGTGCGCCTGTTTTGCTCTCTAATAGACTTAAATCGGTAATTCAGGAATCAAAGTCACCTTGGGTTTTAACCTCAGCTACACTCACTGTTGAACAGAGCTTTAACTACTTCCTCGAAGAAACAGGAATTCAAGCCGATATAAAGAGGATTTATCCTAGCCCCTTCGATTTCGAATCGGCCGTGCGTGGGTTTGTTGTACCAAGCTTGCCATGGCCAGGAAACGATCGACACACTAGCGATTTAGCACACGCTTGTATGAAAATCTTAAAAGCGAACTCTGGTCGGACGTTCTTCCTTTTCACCAGTCATCGTGCTCTGCGTGTTGCTGCTGAAATACTTAGAGGTCAGAAAAAGCCTCTATTTGTTCAAGGCGAAGCATCAAGATTTAGTTTAATTGATGGGTTCAGAGATAATGAAGGAAGTATCCTGATGGGCACTGATAGTTTTTGGGAGGGTATCGATGTGAGAGGTCTTGATCTTACGCTCTTGATTATTGATAAACTTCCGTTTCCTGTTCCCACCGATCCAATTATTAGGCAGAAAAGTAGAATAATAATTGAGCGAGGAGGAAATCCGTTCTCGGAGATTTTTCTTCCAGCAGCGTTGATGTCGTTAAAACAGGGTTTTGGCAGATTGATTAGATCAGAACACGACACTGGGCTTTTTGTGCTTGGAGATCCGAGGATGACAACAAAATCATACCGAACCTATATCAAAAAAAATTTGCCTTTTCGAACTTGGATCGAATCCCTCGACGAGGCCAGCTCTTGGCTTAAAAATACGGAAATAAAATGATGCAAAACTTGTTAGTAATTGATACATCCTCCTCAAGAAGTGTGCTTGCGCTTAAGACTGAAAAAAACTTTATAGATAGAACCGAGACTAGAAAGAGTACGCATAGTCGCGATATCTTGTGTCGATTACAGAAGATCGTTTTAGATGCAGGTTTAGATTTATCAGAGTTAGATTGCATCATATTCGGTTGTGGACCGGGATCATACACCGGGGTCAGGATTACAGCCGGCGTGGTTCAAGGAATTTCATATGGATTAGATATACCGGTAGTCCCTGTATCCTCTCTCGAGGCAATTGCATATTCATTTATAGAAGAAAATTTTCTCTCGATAAAGGAAGGAGACAAGATTTTAGCCTCTATTTTTGCGAGATCGGATGAATATTTTCTAGGGGGGTACGAGTGGAAAAGTGGTTCTCTTGAACCTATTTTAAAAGAGAAGCTAGTAAGCGCTGGAGATTCTTTTCCCCTGCCGCATGGAGTCTGGTTTGGCATAGGCGATACAAGCGAGTTTCGAGATCGTATAAAGATTATCACAGGAGTAGAAACTCAAACTTTTATTGTTAAAGAATATTACTCTGCATCGTCTATTCTGGAAATCGGAAAGACTAAAATGAAAGCCGGGAAATTGTTAGAGTCATCCTCTGCGATCCCGAAATATTTAAAAGAAGTGGTCGTAGGTTAGAACTTTTAAGTGTCCAGGTATCGACTTTCTCTAGCTAACGGAAGGTATTTTTTGAGAGATTCTTTCTCATCTCAAAAGCCATTATCGTTATCTTTCTCTTCCCCCAAATTTTTACGTAGGGTAAAAGCCGCATCAAAAACCAGTGAGCTCTTAGCGAGAGCTGTTGGAATTCGGACTGGTTTAAAGGTGCTAGATTGTACTGCGGGGCTGGGCCGAGAAGGGTTCATGCTCGCGTATTTGGGATGTCATATTACGCTGATCGAAAGATCGAAAGTGATTTACACTTTGCTCCTCGACGCACTCAACTCTGCAAGTTTGGACCCGGATTTGAAAAAAGTGGTGAACCGAATTTCACTTCATCATAGCGACTCTAAAGAATTTCTTTCTCAGCACCCCTCCTGGGATGTAATCTATATCGACCCCATGTTTCCTAACAAAAAGAAAACAAGTTTGCCAAAAGGCGACATGCAATACTTGCAGAGATTTTTATCTAACGAGAAAAATGATGGAGCTCTGTTGAAACGGGCACTTCGTTGCAACTATAAACGGTTGGTAGTAAAAAGACCGGTGAAAAAACTTTATCGCGATCTTAAAAAGGCCGATCTTTCGTTCCGGAACGATAAGATTTGTTTCGATGTTTACCTGGGTATTTGAATTTGTATGACTTTCCTCTCGATAATTGTCTGGAATTTTTTGTCTGTAGCCGCCCTTGTGGCCATCAATAGATCATTCAGTTGTATTTCGAAATGCCGCTTTTCATTGTTAACATTTTCTTGTGCTAGTTCGTGAATTAGATCAAAGATCTTTAAACCTCGGTCGTTAAGTAAAGAAAGATCAAGTTTCGGAGACAGTTCTTCGGTCAAAGAAAGAGCTGTAATCAACTTTTTGAATTGTCCGGCAGTAGTATTTTTTCCAGAATTAAGGAAGACCCCGATAACATGCAAGCACTTAATAAAATCCGTACCTAAGCTTGCTAGTTCGTCGCTGACAATCTCCTCTTTCGATCCTTCATCGCTGGTCTGAAATAAGGAGTTTTTTCCCCTTCTGACGAGATTTTTCTCTTCAAAAACAGAAAGGATCTTTCTAGCGATCTCATCTATATCTTTCGTATTCCAAGGCAAGAAATATTCGATCTTAGTGATATAAAACAGGGCCCTTATAAATTGCGTTAGCTCTTTTTGTGAAAAGCTCTTTCTGTTTTTTATGAAATTTAAGGCCAAGGCGGGCAAGATAAAAATCGGTAGTGAGTTGTTAGCGTAATAGAGAAATGGGGCTGTTCGATTTTCTGAGTTTTTGAAGCTACTTACAGCTTCCCCACGATCTGCATTTACTTCAAGTATGGTGCTTGCGTATTCTAAAATCTCGAAATTCGACTTTCCCCCCAGAAAGCAGTTTTTAGGTGCGCACCTCGCTGCCAATAGCTTGAAAAGATCTATTCGTTCAAGCAGAGTGTTCTTGTCTGATTGTTTCCCTTTTGAAACTGCGCACGCAGAAGCAAAAAGATTGACAGGTCCAACTACTAATGATTCGTTAATTTTACAGGCAAGATGGATTGCTAGCTCAGAACTCAGAGACTTGGACCTTTGATCAGGGTTCTGATACTTCATAATATCTGACTTTACATTTTCAGCTTCAACGCAATCGGTCAGTTTTATGGGAGAAGAAAAATTTACCCTGACTGTTCCGAAATCGTTTTTAAATGATTGAAATATTCTAATGACATCTAAAAGGTTCTCTGGTTTCTTGGCTTTTCCTCCAATTTCGGCTTCAAAGGTATGTTCCTCCAGTATGCGCTCGTAGCCGAAATAGACAGGAACAAAAGCGATTTTCCTCGTTGGTTCTTGGAGGAAATTCTGAATCGTCATCCTTAATAATCCAGTTTTTGGTTTTAGAATTCGCCCAGTTCTACTTCTTGTTCCTTCAATGAAATATTCCACGCTAAACCCTTTTGCGAATAGTTGCCCGAGGTACTCCTCAAAGACAGCTTTATACAAAGTGTCGTTTTGAAAACTTCGTCTCATAAAGAAAGCCCCGCCTTTCCTTAACAAAGTCCCGATAATTGGCAGATTGAGATTTTTCCCAGCTGCAATATGAGGAGGTGTTAATCCATTGTGATAAAGAACGTAGGATAATAGAAGGTAATCTATGTGGCTTCGGTGACACGGCACATAAATAAGAGCATGGGTCTCCGCAATTTTTTTTACCTTATCAATATTATGAGCTTGAATCCCACTGTATAGGTTGTTCCAAAGCCAGTTTAAAATAGTGTCGAAAAATCTTACTGCTCTGTAAGACTGGTCGGCGCATATTTCGCCTGCGTATTTGCCAGCTTTTTTTCTAGCTTTTTGATTTTTTATGCCAAGATAAGAGCTCTCCCTGACAATTGCCTCTCCTACACGCTTCGAACTCAGAACAGTTTTGATGAGCTTTTCTCGGTTAGATAGATCCGGACCAAGAACCGCACGTTTTTGATTTTTAAAATTGGTTCTAAGAATCCGAAGAATTTTTCTCGTCTTTCGCGAAATACTTATGTTGTCAGTAGCTATACCAGAAAAATCCAGAAATTCTCCAAACTCAAGGTATACATGCTTCCGATAGAGGATTGTCGCAATAATTTTTTTTGCTTGGCTCGTTCTCTTCCAATCTTCTGAGAAAATAAGTTTTCCTATAGAGTTTTCTCTCTCTGGTTGATGTCCCCAAAAAAAAGAGACTGGCACAATTAACACTTTTTCCTCCGAAGCTTTTTTTGTATTGTTAGTTATTTGAAAGATTTGAGACGGAACCCTCAAAACAGTTTTCCTTCCTAATAACCCCTCCGACCTCCTTATGAAAAAAAAAGATGCGAAGCCATTTTCAAAAGGTCTTGGAAGTTTATGGGTCTTGCAAGCGATTTCTAGCAAAGCTAAATCAGTGGTGGATTCGTAAAGAAGGGCGTAACAAATTTTAGTTTTTAGCCCTAGATCGGATTTGAAGTTTTCTAATCCTTTTACATTGGGTTCAATCCATAAAGGCATTATCTTTTTAGCGACAGAAAAAACAGTCTTTGCGCTAAAGTTCCAAACGTCTTTATTCTTGGGGAGCTTTTCCATTGAAAAGATCATAGATGATATCAGATGAATTAGTACCTTCAATCTCTATCTCATAAACAGCACCAATCTTTCTATTTGTAACTTTAGAAATTGAAGGTCTATTTTCAAGGACTGTGGGTCTCAGAAATACTAGAAGGTTTTGTTTCTCGATTGACTTAGCACTACTTTTAAACAACAAACCCAAGCCAGGTATACTCCCTAAAATTGGAACTCTAGAGTTACTAATAGTTTCCTTGTCTCGAATTAAGCCGCCGAGAATAATTACTTCTTGATTATCGACCAATATAGTTGTGTTTATCTCCCTTTTATTGGTAATTAAGTCTGCACTCCCTGCTGATCCGATTGCATTAAGCGAAGCAGGATCTACTTCCGAAACAACCTGATGGACTTCTAGTCTTACAAGATTCCCATCGTGCACATGAGGAGTAACCTCTAAAGTCAAGCCAACGTCCTCTCTTTGTATAGTCGTGAACGGGTTTGAGGCGCCTTCACTTCCAGTAACGGTCGATCCAGTGCGGAACGGAACGTTCTGACCCACGACAATCTTGGCTTCTTTATTGTCCATTGTTGTTATGCTAGGGGTAGATAATAGGTTTACATCTCCGTTACCTGAGAGAGCTCGGATGATAAGTCCAAAACTTGTGCCGTTAGAATTTTCTCTTCCTGCAGCAATTAGGGGCGCTGAGCCGAGATCTACTGGTTGTTGAGTTCCTAAAGCTATTCCTTGAAGGACTTGAGCAAGTGTCCCCGACGGTGCTGTCAATCCAATAGGAATAGTTTTATTGTTCGGAGACGTATTAGCAACAAAAAGCTCTGTTCCTAATTGCCGCGTAAAGTCTGCTGTTACTTCGACGATTGCTGCTTCAATAAGAACCTGCAGTCGGCGTACGTCAAGTTTTTCGATTATATCTTTGATTTCAAGCATGGTTGATGGAGCTGCTCTGATTACGAGCGCGTTTAAAGCCTCGTCGGCTTGAATGCTAGCTTTCACCGCGTTCTCTTTTTCCATTGCTTTTTCAGTGTTTATTATGTTTTTAAGCAATTCGGCTAGTTCACTAGCATCAGAATGAGCGAGGCGGAAAACCTGGGTCGACCCAGACCTATTAGCGGGAACATCCAAACGCTTGATAAGATCTAGGATCTTTCTGACCGTTTCTTTTTCGCCTTTGACTATGAGTGAATTGGTTCTGGCACTGCCCACGATGGAAATTTTATTTGGACCCTTTGAGTTAGTGCCGATTTGATCTGGAGCAATCTCTTTTAAAAGCTCGACCATATCCTCAACCCACGATTCATTAAGAGAAATAATCTCGATGGCCTGATTTTCCGCGATATCAATGCGCTCAATCATTTTTGCCATACGAGCCACGTTTTCGGCGTGATCACTTATTATCAGAGCATTCGGAGAGTCTATGCCCGCAATGTGTCCGTATTGGGGGATTAAAGGCCTCAGTATCTTTACTAAGTCAGCCGCGGGGGAATTTCTCACTGGCAGTACAGATGTAATCAGTTCTTCTGAAGATTGATTGTTAAAGAAATCTCGTGGGTTACTACTTTGTTTTGCCAAAACTTGTTGTACTATTTTTATGACATCTCCATTAGGAACCGCCGCATAACCATGTACCCTTAAAACAGATAAGAAAAGTTCATAGACGGCGGCCGCAGTCATGGAAGCAGATGAGATAACCGTAACGTTGCCTTTTACCCTGGGGTCGATGATGAAGCTTTTTCCCGTAATGGTTGAAACTTGTGTAACGAATTCACGAATATCTGCGTTTTTTAAATTAATTCTCCAAGTTCCTGTCTCAGCCTTAATTCCAAATGACAAAAATATGAGAAGGCTTAAGAAAAATTTGTTTGTTTGTTTACACATTTTTTCATTCTTTTTAAAGATTTTTTGTCTTTATCTATTTTTATATATTAGTCATTTTTTCCAGGAACGGGGACAGTGAGAAAAAATCTTCTTTCCCCACGAGCAATTTCAATACGTAGCCTACCAGCAGACATCGCTTGTCTTGCAATATCCTTTTCTGCCATACCGCTGTCAAGTATCTGCCCATTTATTGAAAGAATACGATCGCCTATCTCAAGGCCAGCCTGCAGTATTCTTTTGTCAGCATTCTTGTCGATCCTATAGCCTGATTCTTTGCTGTTTATTCGTGTTACACCCAACTCGCTGAGTGCTTCTGAAGGGCTGTTCAGGAATTTCTCTTTTATATCGATCTGATTAGTCGCATTATTACCCACTGTTTTTTTTATGATTTTTTTCTCTGAAGTTAATTCAATAGTTTTTGAAATATTCTCTGTCTTCCTATTTTGATTTTCTTTTTTATCTAACTCTGGTTGCGACCTATTATTTTTTTTCGTTCGAAATTCATGATCGGAGAAGACAATTCTTTCTTTTCGACCGTTCCTGCTTATGAGAACATAGGCTTCGTTAATTGCTATGATCTTCCCCTTGCCAAATATATCGTCTCCGATGAGAAATAGCTGACCTTTTTTTTTGCCTTCTCCAATTATTACTGATGATCTTTGAGCTTCTTCAGCAATGAATATCCCCTGCAATTCTAAATTTAAACTCGTTTCAGGTGAATTTAAGTCGTTGCTGGTCTGATTTAATTTTGCAGCTTCCCCAAAAAGCTCGAGAGAGGATGCAAGATTACCACTTTCCAAAACAATAAGATCTTTACTGTCTCCCTCTAGACTGAGCGCACGCGGAGGATTGCTCGTTTCAATAATCAGTAGCACCGTACTAGTGATGGACAGACTAATGATAATTGTCACCACGGCCCAAGTCACGATCAGGATATGAGCTTTCTTAATTTTCAGCGGGTGCTCAAAAACATGCATCTGATCAAAATCTCTCTTTATCAAAAGTTAAGATACCACAGAAACAGGGAGAGCAGATCAAAGTATTTTCTCTTCAACAGTGAATGCAGGGTCTTCTTCTGTTCCTGAGTCTAAACCAGGAAATGGCATCTTCGATATTTCAAAGAAGAGGTGGTTAACCTCTGCTTTAGCCCAGCCCGATCGGGCTAAAGACAAAATCATCAGTTCCTCTGAATTTGAATACATGTAAAGCTTTACTTCTTTGCCGTCCATTTTGGCTATACCGCTGAGCATGGGTAGTTGAACCCTGAGTCGCTCTAAAGGTGTATCGATCCCTATTGATCCCCCTGGCCAAGCTACTTTTCCAGAAATTTGGCTAAACCAATTATCAGATACAATGATTTCTGAAGTTGTGACTGTAAAGCTTTCGGATAGTTCTAGCCCGAAAGATTCTGTTACTTCATTTATGAATGAAGAATTGATCTCGACTTTCAGATCAGAAAGTTTCACGGAATCGTTTGATAATAGTAGATCTGATTTTCCCTCAAGACCTTCAGCATCAATCGAGAGCTCTAGATTGAGCTTACCACGAATTAGATATAAAAGTGACGTACTCCAAGAGACCCGGCTCACTGGCAGCTTTAGATATCGGGCTTCTATGCTTCCATTCCATATTGTCCCTGAAATTTTCCCGGTCTGAAGACCGTCCAGGGATTGGGTTGCATTGTTTATTTGTCTTGAAAACAGGGAAGCGGGGAGGTTGCTAATTATGCTTACGCAAAAAGTTATGATGCCAATAAAAATTAATGTAACGGTTTTCGCTACCATTTAATTCTGTGTGTTCCCTCACTATTAATTTTGAACCAATCTTCCCCTTCTTGCGAATTTTCACTCCAGCCACTCGCCGAGCATCTTACTTCAAGTTGGAAATGGCTAAACGCGTCCCTGGCACATTCAAGATCTGTTTGCCACTTGGTTTTGTTAGGAGAAAAATAGATCGAGGTGAATTCTGGTTCTGCTGCATTCTCTAAAATCCTGCACTCCATTTCGCTCTCACAGTTGCGCAGTTGCACCAACGTGGTAGAGCCAAGCCGGCTTGTTGGGCTTTCTCCAAAAAGCTTATCCAACCAGATACTGATCTCGTTAACGCTTAGATTTTTTACATATATCTCGATATCCGGGAAACTCACGATTTGAATATTTTCATAAGAATTGATTCATAAATATTCGATAGATCCTCTAACTCTTTTATATGAACTGCCTCGTTTACTTTGTGAATCGTTCGGTTTGTTGGCCCAAGCTCAACTACTTCGATTCCCATGGGCCTTATAAAACGGCCATCTGAGGTGCCACCTGACGTGGAAAGCTTCGTGTCAAACCCCATAAAATCTTTGATGGCTTGTTGCACCACGGGAATCAGAGTACCCCCCCTTGTGATAAAAGGGTTGCCCGAGAGTTTCCAATCAAGGTCGAACTCCTCGCAGTTCCGATTTATGATATCCTCGGTTCTTTCTTTTATTTCTTTCTCGGTTAGTTCAGGAGAGAACCGAAAATTGAAATCGATCATAGCTTGACCAGGAATTACATTGTTTGCTCCAGTACCAGCGGATATATTTGATACCTGGAAACTTGTAGCAGGGAAAAACTCGTTGCCCGAATCCCATTTTTCTGTGCACAAAGCTGTCAGTATGCTGGAGCACTCATGAATCGGATTTCTCGCAAGATCCGGGTAAGCAACATGTCCCTGAATACCTCTTACTAAAAGTTTGCCGCTCAGGGAACCCCGTCGTCCCACACGGATTGTGTCGCCCAATTTTTCAGAGCTTGAGGGTTCTCCTATCAAACAGAAATCAATTTTTGTTCCATCAGCCATTATAGTTTTTATCGCCTTGGCAGTTCCGTCGATTGCCTGATCTTCTTCATCTGAGGTTAAAAGAAATGCGATAGTTCCCGGATACTCTTTTACAGACTCTAAAAATCTTTCGGTGGCTGTAACCATAGCCGCGAGTGATCCCTTCATATCAGCCGCCCCTCTGCCATGAAGCATATTGTCGTGCACTGTGCCTTCGAAAGGATCAAATTTCCAGGATTCTAAAGCTCCCGCCGGGACTACATCTGTGTGGCCTGCGAAGCAAAAGGTTCGGCCCTCCTCTGTTCCGGTCCTCGTTGCCCAAAGATTTTTGACTGGTCCGAAGGGAAGATCTTTTACTTCGAAGCCCAGTTCAATCAAAATCCTTTTTATTATTTCTTGACAATTGCAGTCATTCGGAGAGATCGATCGCTCTTTAATCAGTGATTTGGCCAGCTCAAGCGTGTTAATCATAGGCACTCTAATTATTGTCGTGCAGCATAGGGTTCAAGGAAATAGCGTTTTTGTTAGTTCTGCACTCGACTACTCCAGATTGAGAATTTCTGATGAACAACATATCGGATTGTCCTGCGAGCTCTCTTGCTTTAACGTCCTTTACGATCTTTCTATCCTCATCTAGCACACGAACTAAAGTTCCTGGTGTTATGTACAACCCCGCTTCGATAGTGCATCGATCACCTAGAGGTATCCCTGTTCCTGCATTCGCGGAAATTAGGCAATCTTTACCGATAGTGATTAAGACATTCCCCCCACCTGAAAGAGTCCCGGCTGTGCTCGCGCTTCCTCCCAGGTCTGTCCCCGATCCGATTATGACCCCCTGAGAAATTCGCCCTTCGACCATGTTAGGGCCGGCGGTTCCAGCGTTGAAATTAACAAAACCTTCGTGCATCACCGTTGTGCCTTCTCCAAGGAAAGCTCCCAATCTGATTCGGGCAGAATGGGCTATTCGCACACCGCTCGGGACAACATAGTTAGTCATTTGAGGAAACTTATCTATTGAAAATATCTCTACATGCTTCCCTTTAACTCGATTTTCTATAATTACTTCCTCAAGTTCGTTTGGATCAATGGCTCCAATGCTTGTCCAAGCAACAGTAGGAAGGCAAGTGAAAATGTTTCTTAAATTCAGAGCGTTTGGCTTGACTAACCTAGATGAGAGCAAGTGAAGTTTCAGATAAGCTTCGGGCGTTGAGCTAATTTCCCTATCGACCTCGATCACCGAGAGAATTTTTGGCACCGAGGAGTAGATTATTTTCTCTAATAATCTTTTTTGGCTTGAATCTGGAATTTCTTTTAAGCACGCAGACAATTGTCCATTAGACAGTTGAAGGTCGTGATTGCCACCTTGGAAATCGGTATTTCTCTTGAGTATATCAACGATCTCTGACTTTGGTGAAAGTAATGGTGCTGGAAAGAAGACTTCTAACCAATCACCTTTTTTATTTTTGGTGCCGAGGCCAAACGCAAGTGCAAACATGTCGTAGCTTACTCAGAGAATGAAGGCACATTATACTTCGATGTGCCTTGTATACCTAAATTAGTTTCATGAATTATTCATGAAATTTTTAATCCGCCTGGCTGCCTCTATGCATTCTTCGAGAGGTTGCACAAGGGCTAGCCTGACTCTATTTTTGCCTGGGTTGCCTGCAAAAGTATCTCGTGACAGAAAACTGCCAGGGAGAACTTTTGTGTTAGTCTGCTCATAAAGATTAATGCTGAATTGTGTGTCGGAGCCCGGTGTTTTAGGCCAAAGAAAGAAACCGCACTCGGGCCGAGGAACGGATAGGACTGTTTCAAGAATCTTAATGACTTCTGACACTTTTTCTCGATATAAGCTTCGGTTTTTTACTACGTGATCCTCGTCTGCCCAAGCGAGTGCACTTACAAATTGATGGTGCAACGGCATCGCGGAGCCATGGTAGGTCCGGTATAAGAGGAAATTTTCGATCAATTTTGCATCGCCAGCTACGAACCCGGATCTGAGCCCAGGAAGGTTTGATCTTTTAGATAGGGAATTAAAGACCAAGCAGTTTTTGTAACTCCCTCTGTTTAATTTATCACAGGCCTGCAGTATTCCTGGAGGAGGCGAAGACTCCGTATGATAAATTTCTGAGTAACACTCATCGGATACTATCACGAAATTATGCTCGTCGGAGAGTTGAATAAGGTGTTTCATTGTTTCCAACGAAATAGCTGCTCCACTGGGATTCCCAGGCGTGCAAATGTAGAGAAGTTCGCATTTTGTCCAAGTCGACGCATCTACTTCTTCGAAGTTGGGCTGAAAATTAGTGTCCTCGAAACAATTTAAGAAGTACGGGTTGCTCCCCGCAAGTATGCCTGCGCCTTCATATATTTGATAAAAGGGATTCGGCATTAAAACTAAACCAGTTGATTTCTTCGAGAGAACGCATTGAGCGATTGCAAAAAGAGCTTCTCTCGTACCGTTAACTGGGAGTATCTGCCGTTCTGAATCTATTGGAGTTCTGAGGTCATAGCGCTTAACTAAAAATTTGGCAACGCTATCCCTTAATGACTTTAAGCCACGTGTAGCCGGGTATGACCCTAATGCCGCAGATAATTTACTTGAGTCTTGAAAAAATTCTAATACAAAATCAGGTGGACTGTGCTTTGGTTCACCAATAGTTAAAGCGATTGTCCTATCCTTAGAGGTCGTTGATGTTCTTTCTAAAAGGGCAGTCAGTTTTTGAAAAGGGTAGGTTTGCAGCTTTTTAAGTTCTTTGTTCATTACTTATTCATTAGCTTTTGTGCGTGATTATCTAGAGATTCTTGAAGCGCTAATTTTAATTGATCGGCTTTTGATTGTTCTAATCCTAATTTAATCGGATTAGATGTGACATAAAATATATCTTCGACTTTTTCTCCGAGTGTAGTTATCCGCGCAGATATGATATCTATTTCAAACTTCTTAAATGAGTCTCCGATGACCGCGAGGATGCCAGGTCGATCTGCTGTCGTTACCTCGATAACCCATAAGTTCTGCCGATTCTTTTTGTTTATACTAATCCTAGTTTTGCTCACAAACTGTTCAAGGGAGGATTGTCTAAATGATAAAAGTCTCGATTTTTTTTCTGGTTTTTCAATTGAATCTTCAATCTTCGATCGTATCCTCTCTATTCTAGTCCCATTTTCTTCTACCGATAACCCGTTTTTTTCAAGGACTGCAAAAGAGTTGAATGTCTTTTCATTATCTTTTGATGTTGCGATTCTTGCATCAACAACATTGAGTTGGAGTTCGTCAATTGCCAAAATAATTGAAGTGAATAAGTCTTTTCGATTTTTTGTGTGAACAAATATTTGGGTGTATCCAGAATCGCTTGCTTTAGATTTATCATTCCTAACTAGTACTATTGGCTTTTCCGAATTGGGTTCTTGTATGATTGCCCTCGTATGCCAAATTATGTCACTCACCCTTTCTTTCAGGAAGTATTCGTCATCCACTCGAGACCAGACTCTCTCGATTTCGCTCAAACTTAAGCCTTCTTGCTTTAGAAGTGTCATCGCTCTTTTTCTTATATCGGTGAGATATTCTTTTCTGTCGATCACCATTGTTAAACCTTTTCTGAGAGTCCGTTTTGTTTCGGAGTACAGTTGGTTCATTAACGATGCGCGCCATCCATTCCAAAGATTTGGGTTTGTCGCGTTCATGTCAGCGACGGTTAATGCGTAGATATAATCTAATCTTGTTTGATCTCCAACAAACTTGGCGAAGTTATGAATGACAGACGGATCTTGTATGTCTTCGCGCTGCGCAGTAGTCGACATCACTAAATGATTCTCAACAAGCCAACAGACTAGATTTGTATCCCAGAGGGGGAGCTGATGGTTTGCACAAAATTGTTTTACTATCATCTTTCCAATTTTAGAGTGGTCGCCTTTTAATCCTTTCCCTAGGTCATGATAAAAACCGGCGATGTATAGTAGTTCTATTCTTGGTAGTCGGGAATGAATGTGAGCTGCGATTGGAAATTTCTGTTCACTATTTTTGTACCTAAATCTCCTCATGTTTCGAACTACTTGAAGCGTGTGCGCATCGACTGTATAGCTATGAAAAAGGTCAAATTGCATGTGTCCGATCACCCGCTGGAACTCTGGCAGGTAAGCACCTAAGATCCCCCAGCGACCCATTCTTCGCAGTTGAGTGAATAGATGATTAGGTGCGCCCAAAATCTTTAGAAAGGTGGCATTATTTTTTGGATCTACCCTAAAATCATCGTTTATCAAGTGAATATGTTTTTGCGCGGCCCTGATAGTGGAAGAACTGAATCCCTTTACGCGGCTATCCTTAGCTGCCCAGAGAAACATTTCAAATAATGCGCCGGGTGAGTCTTGAAACGCCGAAGCATAAGATAATTCAATTAGATTGTTTACTAGATTAAAGTTGCTATCTAGCTTGATTATCTTCTTTTTTTTACTGTGCTCCCAAATTTCTTCTTCAAAATATTTCATTAAGGTTTCGTTAACCGTATTTACGGTTGACGCACGAATATAATAGTCCTTCATGAATTGCTCTACCGCAAGTTGATCTTTATCGTGGTAGTTCATATGTTTTGCTAGGGATTGTTGGTGAGAAAAAAGTAGCCGATTTTCATCTCTTCCCGTAATAATGTGCAATCCGAATCTAACCCTCCACAAGAAAGCTCTCGCTTCAACAAGGCTGCTATACTCAAGAGGACTTATTATTTGCTTTCCTACTAATTCCATAAGATCCTGACTCTCGAAAGCACGTGTTGCTATCCACTGCAAGGTCTGAATATCTCGCAAGCCACCAGGCGATGTTTTGACATTAGGCTCAAGCGAGTACTCTGTGTAGTCCGATTTTTCATGTCTAATTTTTTGCTCGTTAGCTTTAGCTAAATAGAATTTCTTCTTTTGCCAAATTTTTTTTGGGTGGAGTAGCGCATTAAGCTTCTGAAGCAAGATTAAATTCCCCCGTATAACTCTAGCCTCAGTCATTGAGGTTAAACTTGTAACGTCTGATAAAGCCTCGTGCTTGCAGTCTTTCAACGAGCGCACACTATGTCCTACGTTCAGTCCAACATCCCAAAGGAGTGTTACAAAGCTTTGGATATTGTCCTTGTTCAAATGAACATCATTTCTTTCTAAAAGAATAAGAATATCAATGTCTGAATGTGGTAGTAATTCTCTTCTGCCAAATCCACCTACGGCAAGCAAAGAGATCCTAGATTTGCGCCAGCTTTTATCATTTTCTATCCAGTTGAATTCGTCCCAAGCGAGACCGAGTACTTCGCTGATAAAATTCGAGTATTCGTTAATGATTATGCTGGTGTCGGAGTTTTCGTAGAATGCGAGACTAAGCTTTGCTTTGGCAACCCGTATAGCCTCTTTAAGCGGGACAACTCTGTTTACGGGACTTGTGAGGCTAACTTTTAGTTGGGTGAAAGTTTCCTCAAACATTATTTAATTGCACCTTTCGATCGAGTCGTCTTTTCTCCAAGTTAAAATTTCATAACCGGTCTCTGTTACAAGAATCGTGTGTTCCCATTGTGCAGTTAGCTTATGGTCCTTTGTTACAACTGTCCAGTTATCTGGTAAAAGCTTCACAGCCGGCTTACCAGCGTTTATCATAGGTTCAATAGTGAAAACCATTCCGGGCAGAAGCTCCGGTCCAGTTCCCTTTCTTCCGTAATGTAATATCTGAGGCTCATCGTGAAACACTCGTCCTATCCCATGCCCGCAGTATTCTCGTACCACTGAAAATCTGTTTCGCTCCGCGTGCTCTTGAATAGCGGCTCCAATATCGCCAACGTGCGCGCCTGGTCTAACCGCCTGAATTCCTAGATAAAGTGATTCTTTGCAAACCTTTGTCAAACGACTTGCTAGCTTGCTTGTATTCCCTACGAGAAAGGTTTTACTAGTGTCCCCGTGAAATCCGTTCTTCTTTAAGGTCACGTCGATATTTATTATGTCCCCATCCTTGAGAATTTTTTTCTCGCTTGGAATACCATGGCAAACAACGTGGTTAACAGATGTACAAATTGATTTGGGGAAACCCCGATAATTTAGGGGCGCGGGGATAGCATTTTGTATTTCCGTTGTGTATTCGTGACAAATCTGATTAAGCTTCTCTGTACTGACTCCGGGTTTTACAAACTCTTCCAGCATCTCAAGTTGCTCTGCGGCTAATCTTCCCACAAGCCGCATTTTATCAATGTCTTCTAAAGACTTAATCTCAATCGTCATAAAGTGCGCTTAATTTAAAGCTTTAATTCTAGCAGAGATTCTCAGTTCTTTGCTCGGGATTTGACCGAACTCTGCTCGGTTTTTCTTGTATTTTTATGCCTTGAGTAATTTTTGTAAAAAACAGTTTTATTCAGCAAATTGGCGCGAATTGTGGTATAAAGCTCGACGCAGTCATTTTGACTAAAAAATTCTCACATTAGTCGACACATGGTTCGGGTGCCGTCCTTACGAAACGGTTGGATTATGGGACTTTTGGAGGTTTAACCCAAAATTTAAAACGGAGATGCTATGTCTAGTGTATCTATGAGGGAATTGTTAGAGGCCGGTGTTCATTTTGGCCACCAAAAAAGATATTGGAACCCAAAAATGTCTAAGTTCATTTTTGGTGTTAGGAATAATATCCACATCATAAATCTTGAAGAAACTCTCCCCGCGTTAGACGCGGCGGCAGAATTTGTTAGCGACCTTGTTGAAAAGAACAATAAGGTGCTATTTGTAGGCACGAAACGCAGTGCAGGCAAAGTGATAAAAGAGGAAGCAGAGCGTTGCGGAATGCCATACGTCGACAAGCGATGGCTGGGCGGCATGTTAACCAATTACAAAACAATAAGACAATCTATTCGGCGATTGAGGGATTTAGAAACGCTCTCGACTGACGGCACATTTGATAAGCTCACGAAGAAAGAAGCCTTATCGCTCCAGAGAGATTTGGAAAAGCATGAAGCTAGCTTAGGCGGGATTAAAGATATGGGAGGGCTGCCGGACGCAATTTTTGTCGTCGACGTTGACTACGAAAATATTGCTGTTACAGAAGCGAGGAAGTTGGGTATCCCCGTCATTGGGATTGTAGACACTAACAGCTCTCCTGAGGGAATTGATTACGTTATCCCCGGTAATGATGATGCTATCCGTTCGATAAAACTTTTTGTTTCCACATTAGCCGACGCTGCAATTGCTGGCAAAGAAAAGCGTGATGGAGTGATGCGTCCAGACGATTTCATCGAAATCGAGGAGACACCAACAGCCGAAAAACCTAACAATGAGGACCAAGCTCTTGAGCGGACCGAGATTGAGGAATCAGTGACCGAGTCGAGCGCGATGCAGATTGAATCAAAAGAGGCAGACTCTTAAACAGTAAGGAGAGGACACAAGTTATGGCAGGAATTTCGGCTTCGGCGGGAAAAGAACTTCGGGAGAGAACTGGTCTCGGAATGATGGATTGTAAAAACGCCCTAGTTCAAGCCTCAGGCGACATGGAACTTGCTATAGAGACATTGCGAAAGTCAAGTGGAATGAAGGCAGCCAAAAAAGCTGGGAGGATAGCTGCGGATGGAATTATCAGCAGCAGGGTAGAAAACGGCCTTGGCGTCATTGTAGAAGTCAATTGTGAAACTGATTTTGCGGCGAAGAATGACGATTTTGTGGCGTTCGCAGATAGTGTCACGCAACAAGTTTTCGAAGGAAGGATTAGTAACCTCGCAGCACTTGATTTTGAGGACGTTAGGGAGAAGCTGGTTCAAAAAATTGGCGAGAACATCACGATTAGAAGATCGGAGATGATAGAAGAAGACGAAGCTATTGTTTCAAATTACATACACGGGAATAAAAAGATAGGGGTGCTTCTTGCGATCGTTGGAGGAGATGATGCGCTCGCTCAAGATATAGCGATGCACATAGCAGCAATGAACCCGTTGGTAGTTTCTCCTGAGCAGGTATCACCGGACCTTCTAAGTAAAGAAAGAGAGATATACAGGGCCCAAGCAGAGGAATCTGGTAAGCCTCAGGAAATAGTTGAAAAAATGATCGAGGGAAGAATCCGAAAATATCTGGCGGAAATCAGCCTTACGGAACAGCCATTCGTGAAAGATGGCGACAAGAAAGTTGGTGATCTTTGTTCGTCGTCGGGCGCTCAAATTGTTCGGTTCGTTCGTTTTGAGGTTGGGGAAGGCATAGAGAAAGAAGAGGACGACTTTGCTGCGGAAGTTCAAAGACAATTAGGCGATTAAACATACTCAAGGTCAAAAAATGCCCTCAAAAAAACCGACACCAAAATACGGAAGAATTCTTTTAAAACTATCTGGAGAAGCGCTTGGTGCGGGAGGACTTGGTATAGACCCGAGCGTCTTAGATCGAACAGCGCTCGAAATTGGACAGCTTGTTGGGATCGGGGTAGAGGTTGGCATGGTAATAGGTGGAGGGAATCTTTTTAGAGGCGCTACGCTGCATGCTGCCGGCTTGGATCGGGTTACTGGAGATCATATGGGCATGCTAGCTACCGTTATGAATGCTCTGGCAATGAGAGATGCTCTGGAAAGAGCCAATATTCAGACAAACGTAATGTCTGCAATCCCGATGAGCGGCGTTGTGGAGCACTACGACAGAAGAATGGCGATACGTCATTTAGAGGCAGGAAACGTTGTTATTTTTTCCGCTGGAACAGGGAATCCTTTTTTTACGACGGACTCTGCTGCCTGTGTTAGGGGTATTGAAATAGATGCTGACATGGTACTCAAAGCAACTCGTGTTGATGGCGTATACTCCGCTGATCCGCTAAAAGATCGGTCAGCGGTAAAATTCGAATCTTTATCATACGATGAAGTTTTGGAGAAGCAGTTGGGAGTGATGGACCTGACTGCAATATGCCTTGCAAGAGATCATAATATGCCACTTCGCGTATTCGCGATGCAAGAGAGTGGGGCATTGAGAAATGCAGTCATTTTAGGTGAAGGGGGAACTCTAGTCTCATAAAGCGCTGAGGTTAATGAAAAATACCGATGATTAAAGAAATTATAGATGATGCTGAAAAGCGAATGGAAAAGTCCCTAAATTCACTTGAGGTGGCGTTTGCAAAAATCAGGACTGGACGAGCTCATCCAAGCTTATTAGATGGGATTATTATTTCGTATTTCGGAACTGATACTCCAATAAATCAAATCGCCAATATTTCAGTTGAGGAAGCCAGAAGCTTGATAATCTCGCCGTGGGAAAAACAATTAATTCCCGAGATAGAAAAAGCTATCTTAAAGTCTGACCTTGGACTCAATCCGAGCAGTTCTTCAGATTCTATTCGTCTTCCTATGCCTCCGCTAACTGAAGAAAACAGGCGGGACCTTACTCGCATTGCTAAATCTGAGGCCGAAAATGCTCGGGTGGCAGTCCGCAATATTCGACGAGATGCAAACGGTGATTTAAAAGAATTCCTGAGAGAAAAAGAAATCACCGAGGATGAGCAGCGCCGCGGAGAGGAGGCTATTCAGAAACTTACAGACGAAAAGATAAAAAAGGTAGAGGTCGCCTTAACAGCCAAAGAAGCTGATCTGATGGAATTTTGAAAAACTATACAGAGCTACAAGCTCGATTCATGTCTGCTTTCGTCAGTGCATTTATAGCAGTTCCTTTTTTATTTTTTTTCCCCGACGTCTTTTTTTATATTTTCATTTCTATGGTGTTTGGAGTTTGTGTCTGGGAGTGGGGTAATCTCGCTGGGCTTTCATTCGCTGGATCTATTTCGTACGGGCTCGCGTTAGCGGGCTTGATTCTCCTATTCGTTTTAATAAAGTTCCCATCCTTTTGGATAATTTCGGCTGGGCTTGTGTGGTGGGGGCTCGCTTTGTATTTCATCATTGTATACCCTAAATTCAGATCTTTGTGGTCCAGGACTCTGCCTTTGTTATTCGTCGGCATAATTGTGTTGGTCCCAAGTTTTTTTGCAATTGTTGTTCTCAAAAGCCATCAAAATGCTAATGCATTAATTCTCAGCCTTTTAGCTTTCGTATGGGGGGCCGACATAGGCGCATTTTTTATTGGTAAGTTGATGGGGGGTGCCAAACTTTGTCCGCATGTGAGTCCAGGAAAAACATGGTCGGGGTTGTTTGGCGGTGCCCTTGTAGTTTTTGTCTCGAGTTTTTTGATATTCTTCCTCTCGGACGATATTCAGTCTTGGGTTAGTGAAAGTTATTTTTTCGTTCTCCTTGCGCTTCTTGTTGCGGGAACATCGGTTCTCGGTGATCTCACAGTTAGTATGTTTAAACGAGCTCGGAGGATCAAGGACACGGGAAGCCTTCTTCCCGGACATGGAGGTTTTCTTGATAGATTGGATAGCTTATTATCGGCTAGTTGTGTCCTTGCGATAGTGGTTGCGCTGATGCAATTCTATTTCGCTACTTTCTAGAATATACCTGTAGGATTTGCTTGGTGAGTGATTTTATACAATCTGTTTTTGCTCTCTTAGTAACATTTACAATTCTTGTTACTGTTCACGAGCTTGGTCATTATTTAGTGGCGCGTTTCTTTGGCGTCCATGTTTTGAAATTCAGTCTCGGTTTCGGGACACCTATTTACAAAACATCGTTTGCCAAGAAGTCGTCTGGAAACCACACGGAGAATAGCAAGCCCGAATTCGCTCCGACAGAATTCATTCTGTCTGCAATACCACTTGGCGGTTATGTTAAGTTTCTTGATGATCGAGAACAGAAGGTTTCTTCGGAACTCTCGTGCTTATGTTACAACCACAAGACAGCTTGGCAGCGCATCGCAATCGCAGCTGCAGGACCGATAGCCAATTTTCTGCTAGCTATTCTGTGTTATTGGATAGTATTTCTGGGCGGAGAACATGGGATCTCCCCAGTTTTGGGGTCGATGGATTCCGACTCTATTGCATCAAAATCGGGTTTAAAAGCCAACCAAGAGATAATTCAGATTGATTCAGATGAAACAAGGACATGGAGAGACGTCAACATTCGGTTATTAAACTATTTGGGAGAAACCGGTGAAATTGTCTTTACCGTCAAAAATAGAGATACCGCATCTTTGTCTTTGCATCATGTTCCCATCTCTAACTTTTTATCAAATTCGGATGAGCCTAATCCTGCTTCTGCGCTTGGCTTAGTTTTGAGTAAACCGATACAAGCGGCAAAAATAGGAGAGCTCAGTGTTGATGGAAGGGCTAGGGCCGCGGGCCTTAGGAAAGGCGATGTGATTAAAAAAGTAGACAAGGAACTGATTTATAATTGGAAGGAATTTGTTTCTGTAATTCAAGCAAACCCAGAGAAGAGTTTGAGCCTACAAATTGAACGAAGCGGGCTACCCCAGAATATAACTCTTGTACCAGCGCAGAAAGATAAAAATTCACCAATTGGATATATTGGAGCTTCTTCTGAGCGAATTGAATGGCCGAAGGAACGACTGGTGGTAGACCAATATTCTTTTATGGGTTCACTATCAAAAGCTACTCAAAAGACTGCTGAAGTTATTGGCTTTACCTTGGATAGCCTCAAGAAGATGTTTCTAGGTCGTATCTCTACAAAGAATCTTAGTGGCCCAATTACTATAGCCGGTGTTGCGAGCGATACTGCTGCAAATGGGATCTCTAGTTTTATTTTCTTTATCGCGTTGCTTAGTATTTCCTTAGGCGTGATCAATCTGCTCCCGATCCCGATGCTAGATGGGGGTCATATTTTATATTACCTTATCGAGGTGTTGAGAGGTAAACCACTACCAGAAAGAGTCCAAAATTTGGCGGCGCAGGTGGGGATATTTATGCTTTTGGGTATAATGACGCTTGCAATATACAACGATTTCATGAGGGTCATGGGATAACTTGAACACATTAAGTCTTCCAAGAAACACGCTCGTTAGATTCTTTTTGGTAATGCTGAGTCTCCTTTGGAGTAACTTGGCTAGTGGTTTTATTATCTCTGACATCCGGCTTGAGGGATTACAAAGAGTTTCTGCAGGTACGGTCTTTGGCGCGATATCTTATGGTATCGGGGACAGCGTTGGACCCTCAGAATTTCAAGACATTGCGCGTTCAGTTTTTAAAACTGGATCTTTTGACGATGTGCAAATTGGCAGAGATAAAAATGTTTTAGTAATTGTATTGAAAGAACGACCTTCAATTGACTCTATTGAATTTGAAGGTAATAAAGCCATCAAAACGGACGCTTTAAAAGAAGGGTTGCAGGGATCCGGTCTGTCCGAGGGACAAATCTTTAAGAAATTTACGCTTGATCAAATTGCGTCTGATCTAGAGAGGCAATACGTCTCTCAAGGTAGATATGATGCCTCAGTTGAAGCGACGGTGGAGCAACTTTCGAGAAATCGTGTTGCCATAAAAGTGGAGATATATGAAGGCAGTGTTTCAGGGCTTCGCCACATTAATATTATTGGGAATTCGGCTTTTGACGATGAAGAGCTCCTTGATCTTTTAGAATTGCGAATTCCTAAATTTTTCTCCTTTTTTTCTAAAGATGATCAATATTCCCGGGAAAAATTTCAAAGTGATATTGAAGCTCTAGAATCTTTTTATCTGGATCGGGGTTACCTTAACTTTCGAATCGATTCAACTCAGGTTTCGGTATCTCCGAATATGGAGGATGTATATATTACAATTAACCTCACAGAAGGAGAGATATACAGCGTTTCGGGTATTGAGATTGCCGGGGAGCTTCGGGACATACCAGAAAGTAGCATCCGGGCTCTTATTTTGGGAGCAGAAGACAAAGTCTTTTCTCGTCGCTTGATGACTTCCAGCGAAGAGCGAATTGAGGCGGCCCTCGGCAATGCTGGGTATACCTTCGCGACCGCAAAGGGAGAGCCCGTTCCAGATGAGGAGGGTAATTCTGTAATTATAAAATACTTCATTGATGCTGGTAAGCGTGCTTATGTCAGACGTATCAACTTCAGCGGAAATACCGTGACTCAGGATCACGTTTTGCGAAGGGAAATGAGGCAAATGGAGAATGGTTGGGCCTCGACCGCAATGATCGAAGGCTCAAAGATAAGGTTACAGCGCCTGGGCTTTTTTAAAGAGGTTAACGTGGAGACGCCCGCGGTAGTTGGGGTGGAAGATCAGATCGATGTAAATTTCACCGTTGAAGAGCAACCGTCAGGATCGATATCGGCGACGGTAGGTTATGCAGAAAATAGAGGCTTGATTCTTGGTTTGGGCTACCAAGAATCGAACGTATTTGGAACAGGAAACAGCATAAATGTCGGGATTAATCGAAGCGATTTTCAAACTTCTCTCAGCCTTTCGTTCTTTGACCCTTATTTCACTGTCGATGGGGTTAGTCGTGGGTACTCTATCTCTTATAGAAAAAGTGACTTTGAAGATTTCAATGTTGCTAGCTTCTCCACGGACAGTATTGGAGCAAATGTAAGTTTCGGATACCCAATCTCAGAAATATCCAGGATAAATTTCAACATAGGATTTGAGAATACTCAGATTGAGGAAGGGATAATTCCGGCTAGGGAAATCTCTGAATTTTTAGACCGAGAAGGAAGTGAGTTTAATCTGATCACCGTGCAAGCATCCTACAGAATGTCTGCCTTGAATCGTGGTCTCTTGCCAACAGGCGGCAGGTCTCAATCAATTTCTTTCGATATGACCATCCCTGGCAGTGAATTGGAATTTTATCGCATTAATTATAACGGTCAGATTTTTTTCTCCTTATTTGATCCTTTTGTTCTAAGATTGAGAACAGACCTAGGATATGGGGGCACCTACGGGGACACAAAGACTTTCCCGTTCTACAAGCATTTTTTTGCTGGCGGTATGGGGTCAGTTAGAGGGTTTGATGGTAACTCATTAGGACCGAGGTCCACACCATCGCCGCAAGATAGATTTAATGATCCTGATCCCATTGGAGGCAACGTATTGATAGAGATGAGCGCTGAGATACTTTTCCCCCTTCCATTTGTGGAGGACCAAACCCAGATGCGCTCGGTGTTATTTTTTGACGCAGGCAATGTCTTTAACACCAATTGCCCAAAAGTCAGTGTCTATTGCTTAGATATTGATGAGGGTGAGCTCCGATACAGTGCTGGAATCGCTTTTACTTGGATAACTGGTTTCGCTCCTCTAAGTTTTTCTTTGTCCTTTCCGATAAATGAGAAGGAAGGAGATGAGAAAGAAAGTTTTCAGTTTGAACTTGGAAAGAGCTTCTAAATTAAATTCGCAGTCTAAAATTTAATTTTTTTTGCGTTGCAGATAGAGGAAATAACCGTTGAATAGGTCTTTGGGATATGTAAACATTCGGACCCGGGTCCTAACTCTGCTGAAGTCTTCAACAGCGAACAGTTAAATCCATTATGATTGAGGAGAAAGTCTTGCTAAGCGAAAAAAATTTTTTAACTACAATCGTTGGTGTCTTTTTGGTGTCGGCGGCTCTCGTAGCACACTCTGAAACTAAAATTGGTGTTGCAAATGTTCAGCAAGCGATTCTTCAGTCTGAGGCTGGAAAAAAACTGGTAGAGCAAATTAATGCGAGTTTTTCGGAACAGGATGAAGCATTAAAAGAGAGACAAGCAGAAATCACCGCACTCCTAGAAAAACTAAAAAAAGACACGGAACTTATGAGTGAGCAGGAGTTTCAGTCTTTGCTCAACGAGATTACCCAGAAGAGAGGAGAGCTTGCTCAGGTTTTTCAGCAATTAAATAGGGTAAGGACGGAGCAAATAGAGAGAGTGATCCAATCGCTAGGTCCTAGAGCTCAAGAAGCAATAGAGGCTCTGGTCTTGAGCGACAAGTATGATCTAATTCTGCGTCGAGAAAACACTTTGTATCGGCACGAGCTGTACGATGTCACCTCCAAGCTTACAGAAAAAATGAATTCACTTGAGCAGTAGCTGAAATTTTGAAGCTCAAGGATATTGCCGACTCTTTGAACTTAGAAACCATCGGCAACGCGAACAAAGAAATAACTGGCCTGGCGAGCTTGGAGAATGCAGGCCCAGATGAGCTGGCTTTTCTTTTCAGTAGCTCCTATCGCGAATCCGTGTTGTTAAGCGGTGCCGGTGCGTTCGTTTTAAAAAAAGAAGATAAAGATTTGATAAATGGTTCGGCGATCATATCTCCTAATCCCCGCGCCTCGTGGGCTAAGATTGCGAAGCTTTTTGATCCAAGCCCGAGAAAAATGCCTTTTGTTTCGTCTTTAGCAACAATTAATGATGGAGCAGTTCTTGGAAAAAACATAGCAATAGATCCGAATGTAGATATTGGATCAGGTGTCGTAATCGGGGACGATGTTATTATCGGTTCTGGTTGCGCCATCGGTCAGGGAGTGAAAATCGGGAACAGGACAAGGCTTCATCCGAATGTTGTCATATATCATGATGTCGTAATCGGTGAGGATTGTGTTTTCCATGCCAATAGTGTCGTTGGCTCAGACGGTTTTGGGTACGAATTTGATGAAAATATTAGAAGTTTTATAAAGATTCCACAAATTTACGCCGTATTAGTAGGTGATCAAGTTGAGATTGGAGCTTGTACAACCATCGATAGGGGGGCTTTAGACAATACCGTTATAGGTACTGGCTGTAAGATTGATAACCATGTGCAAATCGCCCATGGGGTGAAGATTGGCAAACATACTGTGATATCTGGTTGCACCGGAATTTCTGGCAGCACAAAAATTGGAGAATATTGTCTGATCGGCGGTGGTGTGGGAATTGTAGATAATATCGAGATAGCTGATCAAGTAGAGATCACAGGGATGTCTCTTGTGAATAGGTCTATAAAAGAAAAAGGAAGATACTCTTCGGGAACAATCATGATGCCCGGGGCAGACTGGAAACGAAATGCTATCACACAGACAAAGTTGCACGATATGTATAAACGTCTTAGAGAGATAGAAAAAAAAATAGCGAGCTCGGAATAACTAGGGAAATGGAACTAATTGAGATTCAGAATTATTTGCCACATCGCTATCCTTTTTTACTGGTAGACAGAGTTAAAGAATTTGAAACAGATAAAAGAATCGTCTGTATCAAGAATGTGACTATCAACGAACCGATATTTCTCGGCCATTTCCCTTCACAGCCGGTTTTTCCCGGGGTCTTAATAGTCGAAGCCCTTGCTCAGGCCGCAGGGATATTGGCTTTTCGGAGCCGTAAGCGAACTTTAGAGGACGGCTTTATCTACTATTTAGCGGGAACAGACAAAACAAAATTTAAGAAATCGGTTGTCCCGGGAGATCAGATTTATTTAGAGGTAGAGATACACAATCTCAGAAATCACTGGATGAAGGCTTTTGGTAAAGCATTTGTAAATCAGAAATTAGTTTGCTCGACTTTTCTGACCTGTGCAGAACAGAAGGTAAACTGACTTTGACTCAAATGCGCGCGCATCCATTTACTATAGCGATTGTTGCTGGAGAAGCCTCAGGTGACCAGTTAGGCGCATCTCTTATTCAACAGATTAAGAGTATGGAGCCTGATACAGAGTTCGTTGGGGTCGGCGGAGCTTTGATGGCAGCCGAGGGTTTCCCCGAGAGCTATGACATGGAGACGCTCTCCGTAAATGGATTTTTCGATCCGATTTTGAGATTGCCCTCGTTAATAAAATTAATGCTTAAGCTCCGAAAAGAAATTATCAGCAAGAGGCCAAACTGCTTTGTAGGCATCGACTCGAATTTTTTCAACCTTATGCTCGCAGGGTTTTTAAAGAAAAAAGGCATAAAAACCATTCAATATGTTTCACCGTCAATTTGGGCGTGGAGACAAGGTAGAGTAAAAAAAATCGCTCGAAGTGTGGATTTGGTGCTTACTCTTTACCCGTTTGAAGCGTTAGTTTTTAAGGAAAACTCAGTGAAAGCTGAGTTTGTCGGTCATCCAGTTGCTTCAGATTATTTAAACATTGACTATGATGCATTAAAAATGGACGCTCGGAGAGATTTTCAGATTGGCCCTGATAAAAAGGTAGTTGCCATCTTGCCAGGTAGTCGAAGAAGCGAGGTCGCGACTTCCGGAAAAGATTTTTTGGAAACTGCTTTAGAGCTACGTGAACATGTAGATAAGTTTTTAATCCCGGCGGCAAATCCAAAAAGATATCAACAGCTATTCTCAATGTTAGGAGATTTTCCAGAACTTCAGGGTAAGGTTCGACTGATAAGAGGAAACTCCAAAAAAGTGATGTCAGCGTCCGATGCGGTTTTAGTGAACTCGGGCACTGCGACCCTAGAGGCAATGCTATTGCGAAAACCGATGGTTATGTCATACCGACTCGGAAAACTTTCACACCTCCTTGTTTCAAAGCTTGTCAGGACTAATTTGTTCGCTCTTCCTAACATATTGGCGGGAGAAAAAATAGTTCCTGAGTTCCTTCAAGATGAGGCTGACCCTAAAAAAATGGCAAAAGCGATCAAGCGTTTTCTTAGAGGGAACGAACAAGACGAGTTGTTTTCTAGATACCACCAACTTCATTCTGAGCTGTGTGGCTCTGGCGTCAGTGGTGATGAGGCCTCGCGGGCTGTTCTTAAATTTTGCAAAGAAAATTGATGGGATTATCAAAAAAATAGTGATAGCTGGAATAGACGAAGCGGGGAGGGGACCCTTAGCAGGGAGTGTTTTTGCGGCAGCCGTTGTTTTGGATGGTAGAAATGTTATCAGCGGATTGCGAGATTCAAAAAAGTTATCCGAGCGAAAAAGAATGGATTTGAGTGAAGAGATAAAGAAAAAAGCCATTGGCTTCGGTATAGCTTTTTGTCGCTCGAAAGAAGTAGATCAATATAATATTCACGTCGCGAGTCTCATGGCTATGAGCAGAGCTTATGAGTTGCTAACTGTCAAGGTAGATAGAGTTTTTGTAGATGGGCCCTACGCTCCTAAGATCAAATGTCCCACTGAGTGTGTGATCGGGGGTGATAATAAGATTCAAGAGATCATGGCCGCTTCTATCTTAGCGAAATGTGCTCGGGATATGGAGATGAAAGAATTTGCTAAAATCTTTCCTGAATATGGATTTGAGAAAAACAAAGGTTACCCGACAAGGTTTCATAAAGAGGCGCTTGAAAAATATGGCTTATCGCCAATCCATCGAAGAACATTCGGACCCTGCAAGGCTCAAAGCTTATAATTTAAAAAAGCCAATCTTCATATACTTTCTGGGTGAGTGGGAAATAGATGATTGAGCTTTTGAAAAAGCTTTTTGCGTTTTTTTTGTTGTCTTTTTTTTTGATGAATATTTTTGGGTGCTCAAAAAAAAGTAATTTTGAAGCTTATATTGAGCGTTCGGAGCGCTTGCTTGGGAAAAGAATCCAGAGCCCCACAAGCCTGATCTCAGCCGCTCTTCCTCGGCACGTCGTCATAGACAAAAAATCCTCGGGGACTTCAATTGATCTTTTAGATTTTTTTTCGCTTTCTCCTTGTGAACTTCAGCTAATAATAGCTAGGCAGAATTCTTCGCTCGGAAAAGTCGCTCTCGATTCGCAGAAATTAATTAATGACCTTTTATTTCTTGATAAGGCTGAACGATGCTTAGATCGACTGAGCCCAAGTGATCAAGTACTTCGAGAAAAAATTCAAAAAGCTATTTCGGATAAAAAGAGCAATCTCTCAACTAACATAGCTCGAGCAACGCTTGGTGGTCCTGAATACAGAGAGATGTGGTCTGGATCTCGATCGTTTGGAGATCTTTTCTTCGACAGCAAAGGAATCCTTGCACTAAGTTACATTCGAGATAAATCCGAGAGCTGGTTGGAGGGCAAATATCAGGTAGAGGATTTGGAACTAGAAAGCAATCTCTCGATATTGAGAGCCTCCCCTCTCGCTGAATATATGAAACACATTCTACGCAATAATTATTATCTTTCTAGGCTTACCATTTTGATTAAGGAAGAGTATCGAAGAGGTGGATTTTGTAAGGACGGGGCGCTCACAGAAAAAGGGCTGATTTTGAGAAGCTTAGTCAAGACATATTTTACTGAAGCTTCGTCGAGTGAAATAAATATTGTGACTCGCGGATTAAGTGCGTCTTTGCATGAGATCCAAAAGCTTAACCAACTTCTTTCTAACGTTTTGTCTAACGAGTACAAAGAGTTTTTCACTGACCAATTAAACTCCTTAGTTCAATCGAAAAAAATTCTTCGAGAACATAGTGCAGCGCTCAAGCCTATCATTTTCAGCTGTCCGAACTAATCTTCCTGTTAGATTTTAGCGTTCCCCGGGGTTCTAGGAAAAGGGATACAGTCTCTTATATTTTCCATCCCGGTGATATAACTGATTAACCTTTCGAAACCTAAACCAAAACCAGCGTGGGGGACGGTGCCATATTTTCTTAGGTCTCGGTACCAAGAAAGTTCGCTTAGAATCTTTTGGTTTTGTATCCGTGAGTCTAGGACATGGAGTCTTTCTTCCCTCTGACTTCCACCGATTATCTCACCAATTCCTGGGACCAACACATCCATAGCTGACACCGTCTTTCCGTCGTCGTTAAGTCTCATGTAGAAAGCTTTTATATCTTTTGGATAGTCTGAAACAATTAATGGACCTTTCGCGTAATCCTCTGTGAGAAATCGCTCGTGCTCTGATTGCAAATCAAGTCCCCACTCAACTGGAAACTGAAAATTTCTTTTGCTCTTTTTGAGAATCTCTATGGCATGTGTATAAGAAATTTTTTCGAACTTCTTGTCGAAAACCCGCATAAGTTTTTCCTCAAGACTTTTGTCAATTTGTCGAGTGAAGAAATTCAAATCTTCTTGACAATATTCTAAGACATGCCCGATGATGGCTTTTAATAAAGACTCAGCTAGTGTGGCATTGTCTTCAAGATCTGCAAAAGCGATTTCCGGCTCTACCATCCAGAATTCGGCCAAATGTCTTGACGTATTTGAGTTCTCCGCTCTGAATGTTGGGCCAAAAGTGTAAACTTTTGACATCGCTAGGCAGTAGGCCTCTGCATTCAGTTGTCCCGATACTGTCAAAAAAGTTTCCCTAGCAAAAAAATCATCAGCGTAATCTGTTTTAGTCGTAGATTTTTTTTGAGCATAGTCTAGGGTGCTAACTTTGAACAATTCGCCAGCGCCTTCGCAGTCACTTGAAGTAATAATCGGTGTGCTGACCCAGTGAAAACCATTCTCAAAAAAATAATTATGGATTTTATTAGCGACCGAAGATCTTATCCTTGCGATGGCCCCAAAAGTATTGGTTCTTATCCTTAAATGAGGCAATCCCCTCAAATATTCAAACGTGTGCCTTTTCTTCGCGATTGGATAATTCTCTGGTTCCTCGATGGCGCCTAAGATTTTCACTTTCTTTGCTTGTATTTCAACATCTTGGCCTTTACCCATGGACTCAACAAGTAGCCCAGAAGCTGTAATTGAGACTCCTGTAGTGATTTTTTCAATCTCGCAATAATTGTCAAGCGCCTCGGGGACGACCACTTGAACCGACAACAAGCTGCTACCATCATTAATCGCTATAAAGCTAATGCCTGCTTTAGAGTGTCTAATACTTCTTACCCATCCAGTTACTCGAATATGCTCGTTCAGATGATCAGCTTGCCAAGTTTGATCTGTTACGACCTTCTTTATCTCCAGTGTTTTCATATCCTTATCTCAGTAATTATTTCCAATAAATTTTTGCCTGTTTATAATTTTTTTTATATTGGGATGCACATATTCTGTTGACTCATAGATTGTGTGAAACCTATTCCATATTCTGGAAAATGAAAAAACTTTGCCTGCCCGAGCCTTAACTGCAGAGATTTTTAAAGAGATATCGTCAATCAGTCTAGTCTTTCCCCTAGCGATAATGTCTTTATGTCTGGTTAAGATATACTTAGAGAGGTTCACTCCGAGAAAGTCTTGATGCCAGTGATATTTGCCTGCAAGGTAGCCTGATGCTCCGGAGAGCGAGCAAAGAAACATGACGTTTCCAATAGTACTAAGCTTTCGCTGTACATAGATAAACCAATCATAAGCTCTATAATCCCTCCAAAACTTCTCTCGCTCCAGAACTTCAGTTTTGAAGAATTCTACAGGATTTTTCTCAGTAGATAGTGTCGGAACTAATAGTCGAGGCTGAGTTCTCTTCCAACTATCAAAAACGGTTTTCAGATCGTGACTCTGAACTTTCAAGGCGGTTGTAATGAAGTCTCCAAAAATGCCCTTAAGGTCTAGATACATTTCATATTTTTTATATTTCATTTCACGAAGGCTTAATTTTCAATCATTAATGGCTTTGTACCGGGAAATTTTTTTCATTTAAGCTCGAGTCCCCAACCGGGTTGCGTAGGATTCCATTTCTAAATTTTAGAGCAATCTTCTCACATTTAGATCTGGATAATTAAAGATGAACTCAGGACTAAAGCCAACTCAATAAAACATCAGATTGCTCTCGTAGAGGCTTTTAGCCATTTAAGGTCTCTCCCTGTTAAAAAGGGTGCAAGCTTCTTTCTGGTATTTTCGTGGTAAGAGTTAACCCAATGGATTTCTCTCTTCGAAAGAATGGAAAGATCAATTAGAGAGGTGTCGAAGGGCGCGAAGCTAATGGTTTCAAACGAGAGCATCGAATTTTTATTCTCTACAACCACTACTAAATTCTCGCAACGAATTCCGAAATCGCCCTCTTTGTAGAATCCTGGTTCGTTTGAAATGACCATGCCTGATATTAGCTCTTGAGAATGAGCTGATCGCGAGATGCTTTGGGGTCCTTCATGGACCGAAAGAAAAGCCCCTACGCCATGCCCCGTTCCATGGTCGTAGTCTAAACCTTCTTTCCAGAGATATTGCCTTGCAAGCGCATCTAGATTTGCACCTGTTGTCCCTTTAGGAAAAACTGCTCCAGCAAGAGCGATATGTCCCTTTAGAACGAGAGTAAACATTTTTTTGTGCTCTTCGCTCGGCTTCCCAATGGCTACAGTTCTTGTTATGTCAGTAGTTCCATCTAGGTATTGGCCGCCAGAGTCAACTAGATAAAGGCTATCCGGTCCTATTTTCGACGGGATACCATTAAGATAATTATAATGAGCCAACGCAGCGTTAGGTCCCGCTGCAGAGATCGTATCGAATGACAGTCCTTGGAAGTTTTTTAAATTGCTTCTGTAACTCTCCAACTCGTCCGCGAGTTTTTTTTCATCATGATAACAATCTTTTTTTACTTCCTTATCCAACCAAGCTAAAAAACGAGTCACGGCGGCCCCGTCTCTCAGGTGACATTCGCGGATGCCAGCCAATTCTACGGAATTCTTGACAGATTTAGCTAAAACTGTGGGGTCCGAACCCTCGCTGAGATCTGCGCCTGCTTTAATGCATGTTAACTGGCACCACGCGTTCGATGTTTTTGGATCCGCAGATATCCTAGATCCCTTTTCTCCAAGAAGCATTAAATGCGCTTCCAACTCTTCTCTTTTCTTGCAAACAACGCCTTCCCCTACATGATCGAAAAATGCTCTGGGCAGTTTTTCTTGGTCAACGAAAAAAACAACCTCTCCATTTTTTTCGAGTATTACGAATGACCTAACCACGGGAAGCCTGGGCACATCGCTACCTCGTATATTTAAAATCCAAGCAATTGAATCTAATTGTGTGATAAGAGCGAAGTCCGCTTTTCTCTCCTGAATCACCTTAGCGGCTCCGTTTCTCTTTGCCTGGCTACTCATACCAGTAAAGGATTCTTCGAGTAGCATAATCTGGTTTTCGCAAGGCTTTGGACGATCTTTCCAACACAAATCTATGGGGTTGTTTTCTAGCTCTACGATCTCGATTTGTTCTTGTCCCAACTCAAGTTTGATCTTTCGGAACCATTCCAAGGAATGTAGCCTAGTATCAACCCCGACTTTTGAATCAACCGTCAATTTCTCCAAAAGCCATTGTAACATCGAATCTTTGACGACATGTTTAAACTCAAAAGAGTCTGCAGGGAGTTGCTGGCGGACCTGAATGGTGTATCTGCCGTCAACAAAAATCGCTCCTTCATTTCTCAGTACCACGCACAATCCCGCAGATCCCGTGAATCCAGTAAGCCACTTTAGCCTTTCTTCTTCTGGAGGGGTGTACTCTCCGAGGTGTTCGTCCGAACTCGGAACAATAAAGGCATCTAAATCAAGCTCGGTCAGCTTTTCTCTCAGCAACGAAAGTCTTATTTTTGTTTTTTCGAAATCGGGGTTCGTTAGACCGCAAACGTTCATTTATATATTCTCAAAAAATGGCCCCTCTCCAGGGGACCCAAAGATTCTAACTTTTGGTTTAGTTGCAAAAAAGAATGCGATTTTCCCTCATCTTATCATTTTTGTGCCTAGACTTTTCATTGCTTTTTACCGTTCACTAATGAGGACAGTACTTTGATTTTTTCCCTGACCTTAAAAGAGCTTGGGTTATGACTAAGAGCTATTTTCAATGCGATTAGCGCTTCCGTATTCTTTTCCATCTTCTGAAGAGTTAGAGCCCTGTTGTATTGAACAATATCTATAGGAACCTCTCCAAGCTCCAGAGCCTTTTGATAATTTATCAGGGCCCTTTTGTATTCCTTGAGGCGATGAAGCACGGTGCCCCTATTTATATAAATCTTCGATAAATCTGCTTTTAACTGTGCCGCCTGATTGTGGTCCTCTAGCGCTTGAAGAAGGTTGCCTCCCGCCGCGAGAATGATTCCACGATTCGTGTAGGTTGCAGCCAAGTCTCGCTTTGAGAGTTTGTCATGTCTGATCGCTTCTGTGCAAGCTCTGGCATCCGATAGAGATGATGGGTTGCCGCTGGCAACAAAACACAGGGTCGCGTTTGCCGAACCAAAAGAGGTCTTGCTTTGTCCGAAACTCCAAGCGGAGTGGAGTAATAAAGCTAAGACAAAAAACGCCTTTCTGTAGACACTGTTAATGTTTCTCATCGTTCAGTCCTTTAAAATAGCGTTACGGGCTCCCACCTCCCATTGAAAGATTCGGTGTTTTCCCAAATAGTGTAATTTTGTCCAAAGAGATTTTGGGATTTGCTTAGCTGCAGATTTGAGCCTTCAAACAAAAAACCTTGAATTATATTTTTGTCGAAATCAACAACCGTACATCCGGGGGAGAATTCTCCACTGATAGTGCCTGCGTTGATCAAAGTCAGTTTCTTAAAATGTACCATTGTACGGAAATGAATATGTCCGTTGATCACGTAATCGAAATTTCCCTCACGTATTATTTGGTCTAGCTCTTTACTTTTTAATGGCTCAAATCGGCTTGTTCCTGGCCAAACTTTCTTTAAATCGTTTTTCCCGACCCCATGGCATAAAAGAACTCTTATTTTCCCAAACAAAAATTTTGCTTCTGAGGGTAAAAGATTCAAATAATCGAGAGTAGATCCGGATAAATCCTGTATTTTGTGGGCGTGCTTAACGTGGCGAGCTTTATTCTCGATTATCCATCTATCGTGATTACCTCTGACCGTAATCACTTCGAAAGCCTTAAGTAATTCTACACTTCTGTTAGGACATCCCGGGCCATCAATAATGTCTCCAGTGCAAACTATTTTATCGCAGCCCTGGTCGACAAGAAAACTCAAACTACTCTCAAGGCGAATGTCTTCTGCGTGGACGTCTCCAATTATGCCCAGTTTCCCAGTTCCTTTTTCGGTCACTGCCTGTTTCCGCCGAGAAGGGTCTCTTTAATGAGGATCAATCTTTTCTCAGGATCGGTCATCTCTAATAATGATTGCATCAAGTCTGAATTGAAGCGAATCATTTTAAATATTTCGAAAGAAAATTTTCTAGGATCTAATGTGCCCCATGATTCTTGGTCAAATTTCGCAAGTTCAGCTGGAGCCTCGCGCTGAAGAATATTAATCATTAGTTTTAAGATTTCTTGCTGGTGCTGGACGAGCTTAACCGCTTCAACATCATCGTCTTCTAGCAGTCTACATTTACAGATTCGGTACGGGAGTGTTTGTGTCTCTTCTACTAATACTACTCTGTGTTTTAAATTTATGTTGACATAAATTCGGCCGTCTTGCGTTTTCTCGAGAACTTTTACTCCTCCCACACAAAAGATATCGCGAGGTTCGTAAGTTGCTTGGTTTTGGGTGAGTGCCTCTTTAATCGTTTGTTTTTCTCTGGGCGTGCTTATTCTCTTTTTTGTGTTCGTTATTCCTATCATCCGATCTTTCTCTACTGCGTCTGCTATCATGGTCCTATATCTCGGTTCGAACACATGCAATGGCATCAACGTGTTAGGAAAGGCAACGATATCAGGAATCGGAAAAAGCGGTACTTCGAAAAAATCGTTCATGTGCCCTTTTGCTTTCTAGGTGGTGTCTATCTGACAAACCTTTATTTTGGAGTAGAGTTGAGTCTAGCACTTTTAATCTAGCTAAATACGTCAATCTTTATTTTTACGATGCTAGAAGGAAATTAGCCTTATTTGAACAGCAAAATCTTACGATCATTTAAGAAATCAACGGAATTGGCTATGAAAAAGTGCGCTTATGTTCGCTTGTTTGACTGTGCTGAGGGTCAGAGGAGGTGTTTTCCACAAGTGTCTGAGAAGCGTGGCCACAGATAATTGAAAGTACGTTCTATTTCAGGGGCCTTACTACCGGGTTTGGACTCAAACTGGGAGAGAGTTTTCTACTTAACAAGATAGGACTGACAAACGGTTTCTATAGAACCCGCTCGCATCATCGAGTCAAATTTTTTCCATAACATGATCATGATTTTGCTCTAGTTCTCTGAGAGGTCACTCAGCCCTTGCTATCGCTTCCGAACCTGAAAATAAGTTATTTGTTTCGGCGAATTCGGTCGGGGATTGGTCATTGCAAGTCACATTCTTAAGGGCTTTGCGGGTTAAATGGAGTCTCTTTGCCTCTGCCGCTATGGAAGTGCCCGACCTAAGCGCTGCGGCACATATCTCCACCGCTCTCTCGTCTCCGACAAAGCGATAGTTTTCCCCAATCCCATACTCTGACGCCCAACCGATGTTTGAGAAAAAAAGTGAAAACATGGATATTTGGAAAGCCCTAATCATTTTAGACGACCTCTGCTTTTTGTTAAGGAAGTTAATAATCTTTACGCTTTCTTAATATACAAAGGAAAATCGTGAAAGTCTAGGGAATCTTTACCTAATCTTTAAAAATCATCAGAGAGAATTAATAGTTTTTGTGCTTTTTAAAAAAAATGGGTTACATTCGCTTTTTAGAAGTTAATAGGCTGGAGAAATTGAGAAAATCGGATAAAAAAAAAGTAGCTTTAGTTACGGGAGCTAGCAAGGGGGTAGGCAAGGGCGTTGCAGAGGGATTGGCCGAAGCCGGCTATAAGGTATACTTGACAGGAAGAAGCTCTAGCAACCTCAAACCACCGAAACCTCTTACCATCGAAGCGACTGCCAAATCGGTTGACAAATTTGGTGGCGAGGGCGTCCCAGTCCGCTTGGATCATAACGATGATAAACAGGTTCAAAGGCTTGTCGAACAGATCCAGATCGAGGAAGGGAAGCTCGATGTATTAGTTAATAATGCTTTTCAAATTCCAGATCCGCCGGCAATGGGTAAGGGATTTTGGGAGCATCCAATCTCCGTATGGGATGATCAATGCGGCGTAGGTCTCAGAGGTTACTATGTGATGTCCGCTCTCGCGGCACCGCTCATGGTTAAGCAATCATCCGGACTCATAGTCAACATCTCTTCTCGTGGGGGGAGATAGTACGTATTTAGTGCGAGCTACGGTGCTGGTAAGGCAGGCGTAGACAGAATGGCGCAGGATATGGCTCTAGAGCTTGAGCCCTATAAGGTGGCTGCTTTGTCGCTATCTCCATCTAAAGTTAAGACCGAATTTATTTTAGATATGGTAGCGCAAGGGAAAATGAGTCTTGATCCCAACGAGGCTCAATCAGTTCGACTAACGGGAAGGGTGGTAGCTGCAATAGCATCGTCCCCAGACGTCATGGCGCTTTCTGGAGGTATTCATACAGTTGCTGATTTAGCTCTCCGGCTCAAGGTCGAGGACCCAGAGCCGGGAGTGAGTTCTAACTAAATTACGGACGTGCTCTAGACTGCAACAACGTTTTCCGCTTGGGGACCCTTCTCTCCCTGAGATATTGTGAACTCTACTGTCTGGCCTTCGGCTAGAGTTTTGAACCCGTCCCCGCTAATCGCGCTGAAATGCACAAAAACGTCTGGTCCCGACTCTTGCGAGATAAATCCGAAGCCTTTCGACTCGTTAAACCATTTTACTGTACCTGTAGTTGTAGACATGCGGTTTCTTCTTCCTTTCTAATTTTGAGTTGCTGAACTTGTTGCTCTTACCAAATTCGTAAGGAAGTCAAAAAACTTCTTTCCCAAATTTTATCGCTAGAGATGTTCAACTTAACAGTATACGCAGGTTTCAGAGCCTCAGACAAGTAAAAAAAAAATTATGCAGGCAAATTTTCGGAAAAATCAGGAAAAGTGTCAGATAAATAGGTTTTCTTCATATTTTTGCCGTTTTTTCAATATATTTGATGGATATTGAGTTAACGCAATGTCTTGTGTTTTTGGGCGTATAATGCTCGCCATTAAAGACATGTCCTAAGTGACCGCCACAATTTGAACACAGAATCTCTATGCGATACCCGTCCGCATCTACCTCCCTTCTTATCGCACCTGATATTTCGTCATCAAAGGCCGGCCAGCCGCAATTTGAGTGAAACTTGTCCTTTGCTTTATAGAGTGGCTGGTCACATTGCTTACATGCATAGAAGCCGTTTTCTGCAAAGTGGTCGGTGTATTTTCCGGAAAACGGCCTTTCAGTGCCTTTTTGCAAGATAACCCACTTTTCCTCTTCGTTTAGTTCGTTCATTCTTATATTATCCACTAACATTGAGAGGTTTGCACGAACGAAAAGTTTTGCTCAGCAAAAAACACCGAATTCCCCCTTTTTCCACTTCATGAGAGGAGCTTTCCAATGAAATTATTTTTTACTGCCGCCCTTGGCCTGATTTTACTTTTCCTTTTTGGATGCTCAGAGACTTTGAAAAATACAAAGGCGAAAAATGACAACGTGACTTCCTTAGGGAGCGCTTTCCTGGAGAAAAATAGCTCTCGGCCCGAAGTCGTGACCACAACCAGTGGTCTTCAATACATCGTTGTGAAGCAGGGAAACGGTATAAAACCTAGCTTGTCTTCCACCGTGGTGACCCATTATCAGGGTGAGTTTATCGATGGGACTGTTTTTGATAGTTCTCGTCAACGCGGGGCGCCTGCTACTTTCCCGGTAAAAGGTGTGATTAAAGGCTGGACCGAAGCACTGCAATTAATGAATCAAGGATCACGCTGGCGCTTGTTCATTCCCTCCGAATTAGCTTATGGGGCGAGCGGCGCCGGGGGCGGAAGGATACCACCCAATGCGACTTTAATTTTTGATATTGAGCTCTTGGAGGTAAAGTGAGAGTCGAGACTTGCAGGTGAAGAAGATGGAAGAGCTAGAGGCATTTAGAGAGCAAACGAGGGATTGGTTAGAGACTAATTGTCCGCCGATGGCTAGAGGAACCGGATACGTTCCCATAGGCAGTAGATCTGTGGACTTGCATCCTGAGCTTAGCCTTTGGCTAGGGAGGATGATTGAAAAAGGTTGGACTGTCCCGACTTGGCCTAGGAAATACGGTGGGGCAGATTTGGGAAATGATGAGTACAAAATTTTGATAGAAGAACTTAAGCGCATTGATGCTCGCCCACCATTAACAGGCCGGGGCGTCAACTATATCGGTCCAACGATTTTAGAGCTTGGGACTGATGATCAAAAGGCTCGCTGGTTACCCATATGTGCTCGCGGTGAAGGCGCTTGGGCGATGGGTTACTCTGAACCGGGAGCCGGCTCGGATCTGGCTAGCTTATCTACTAAGGCCGAGAAACGTGGCGATCAGTATTGGTTAAACGGTCGAAAGACTTGGACGAGCGACGCAGCTGATTGCGACTATATTTTTGTTTTGGCTAGGACTTCCCTTCAAAAACCAAAGCATGAGGGTATAAGCCTGATTCTCGTTGATATGCATCAAGAGGGGGTTTCGGTGAGTCCAATTCCTCTATTATCGGGAGCATCGCCGTTTTGTGAGACCGTATTCGAAGATGCTGTTGCTTCCTCAGAAGATATCATAGGAGGCGTTAATAATGGCTGGGCCGTTGGTAAACGATTACTTCAGTTCGAGAGATCAACCCATGCCGGTATCAACATATCTGGATCTCAAGGGGGACTGACACAAGATAGTCGTTTGCCTGACCTGGTTAGGAAGTATGTCGGAACTTCTGATGGCAACGTCGCTGATTTTGCGATACGTGAGAGATTGTTGAAATATGAAATGAATACAAAGTCTCAGCAAATCACTCAGCGAAGAGCTATTGAAGAGTTGGAAGCTCGAGCCCCTGCATTTACCTCTTCAGCGGTGAAACTGACAAATGCTCTTAACATACAAGCCGGAGATGAGCTTTTGATGGATTCGATGGGACCTTCTGGTTATCGATGGGATGTCGAAAGTGGAGCAACCGAGGAGGAACTCAAAGCTCTTAGAAATTGGCTCTATCAAAAGTCGCTTACAATAGCGGGAGGCACTAAAGAAATCCAATTAAACATTATCGCAAAGCGGGTGCTCGGCCTGCCAGACTAAGTCCAATTACGCGTTGGCCGGCCGAATCTTCGCATTTTCTTGTTTGCTTTCCGCAAGGCGAATTCTTTGCATTACTTGGCTGGTTATTTCGTATGACCTTAACCTGGCTTCATGATCGAAAATTGAGCAGTTGAAAATAATCTCGTCAGCTTGCGTAGCCTCCAAGAATTCAGAAATCACGGCCTCTAAATCTTCGGCGTCGCCGACTGCTGAGCACTTCGACATCTGGGAGACAATTTGTCTTTCCGATTCATTTAGCTTCAACTCGAGGTTCTTTTCGGGCCTCGGGAGTTTTCCTGGATTACCCAGACGAAGACGTATGATAGATTTGATTGATGAACTTCTATGAAATATTGCGATATCGCGGTTGTCAGCAACGCAGACGTTGAATCCCAATATCACGTATGGTTTTTCCAACTGGTCCGAGGGTTTGAAACTGTCTCGATAAATTTCGATAGCTTGCTGCAGAGCCCCAGGGGCAAAATGACTAGCGAAGGCAAAAGGTAGACCAAGCATTCCGGCAAGCTGAGCACCAAAAAGACTGGAACCTAATATGTAGATAGGGACATTGGTCCCCTCTCCTGGTGTTGCAATTATTGCTTGACCGGTTTCAGCTGGCTTAAGGTAATGCTGGAGTTCAACTACATTTCTTGGAAATTCAGTGACATCCTCGGTACTAGACCGCCGAAGCGCAAGCATCGTATTCTGGTCTGTTCCCGGCGCTCGACCTAAGCCAAGATCAATTCTGTTGCCGTATAGGGTAGCTAAAGTTCCAAATTGCTCTGCAATAACTAACGGGCTGTGATTTGGCAGCATAATGCCACCAGCACCAACCCTTATATTACTTGTGTTGCTCGCTATGTGACCAATCACTAGAGAGGTGGCAGCTGAGGCTATGCCCCGCATATTATGATGTTCGGCCACCCAATAGCGTGAGTAGTTCCAGCCCTCCGCGCATTTTGATATCTCTACTGACTCGTTTAATGCTTGCTTTGCGTCACCTCCCTCTTTTATCGGAGCAAGATCTAAAACTGAGAATCTAGTCATTAACCCCTCCTTTGTGAACTTGTGCTCGCTTTTGTTGATGAACAGAAAGTTGTCAACGCGCACATTTTAATCTTCGAGTTTAATTATTCTGGTTCCGATGTTTCCTCCGGCTAATAGATCAACAAACGCCGAAGGAGCGGCCGCTAAGCCATCGAAAACATCGTTTTCGGGAAGGATCTTTTTGTCCGCTATCATTTGTTTTATTTCTTTTCTCGCGGTTTCATATTCCTTTAGGAAGTCGAACACTAGGAACCCTTCCATACGAATCCTTTTGTTTACCAATAGCCCAGGGATTCCCCTCGGACTCCCAGATGGTTGACTGGTATCATACTGTGATACCGCGCCACAACACACTATTCGTCCTCGCTCGTTCATCCTAAACAGAGCCGCCCCTAAAACTTCGCCACCAACATTGTCGAAATATATATCAACTCCTTCCGAGCATGCCTCTTTCAATTCATTTCTGAAATTCTCTGAGCGATAGGAGACCGCTTTATCAAAGCCCAAACGCTTTCGGACCTGAACACATTTTTCCTCGCTACCAGCGATTCCCACTGTATGGCAACCGATTATTTTTGCGAATTGGCCGACAAGGTGTCCTACACTCCCCGCCGCCGCGCTGACTAGTAAAGTCTCCCCCGGGGAGGGCTGCGCTACTCGATGAAGGCCAAAGTAGGCTGTCAAACCATTCGTTCCGAGGGCCCCCAGATAATGTTTCAAATCTACATCATCGACTATCTTTTGACACTGCGTCGCTTTTTGAGAGCTGTAATCCTGCCATCCGCTCTGACACACCACTAAATCACCCTCGAGGAACTCTTCGCTTTTGGATGCTTCTACCCGACAAACTCCGGTTGCGTTCATTACAACTCCGGTCTGAGGAGCGCCTGCATAACTTGCGCTTCCTTGAAGGCCGGCACGACTGCCCGCTGCAATCGTCACAAGCAGTGTGCGACAGAGCACCTCGTTTTCTTCTATTAAAGGTATCTGATCTTCAACAATTTTAAAATTATTCTCTCTTAAATGTTCTGTCGGAAGGCTTTCGATTAGAACTCGTCTATTAGTCATTTTTGATTTCTCGTAAACAAAAC
>MDTA01056348.1_pt1 | contig 57498 bp, 56 predicted proteins | sample 811151 | NCBI WGS metagenome assembly MDTA01 (sample SAMN05326648, study PRJNA326480) | marine metagenome | isolation source: seawater | place: Indian Ocean: South | collected 2010
AAAAAAGAATTAAAAAATAAATTAAATATTAATTCTTTCTGTATTTATAATCCACTGAACCGAAATGAAATAATCCAAAAATCTAAAATCAAAATTAAAAATAAAATATATAAAAATAAAAACTCAATTAAAATGATTAATATAGGAAGATTTGTTGATCAAAAAGATCACATTACGTTGTTAAAATCTATTAATTCGTTAAAGAAAAAAATAAAAATTGAATTAGTCATAATGGGTCAAGGTTATAATAAAAATAAAATTGAAAATTATATTCATAATAATTCATTAAAAAATAATGTTAAAATATTAAGTTTTAAAAAAAACCCTTATCCTTATATTAAATATAGCGATGTATTTGTTTTAAGCTCAATCTATGAGGGATTACCCAATGTTTTACTTGAAGCAATAGTATTAAAAAAGTTTATTATTTCAAGTGATTGTCCAACTGGTCCTAAAGAAATTCTTGAAAATGGAAAAGGTGGACTTCTTTTTAAAACCGGATCACATAAGAACCTTTCTAAACAAATATTAAAATATTCAAAAAATAAAAATAATAAAAAAAAAGTAAGATTTGCTTATAATTCATTAAAAAAATTTGATTTCGAAAAAAATTTAAATTTATATTATAAGAAAATTAATGAAATTATTTTAATTTAAAAAAATTAGTTTCTAATCTTTGTATTCTTCAAATTTAAAATTAAAAAAGCTTAATAATGTAGCAATTGCTCTTATTATATATTGCAATGAAATTAAACTATGTTTTTTGATAGATACTGGAATTATTACTAAATAAAGTAAAGATCTTAAAAATTCTGAAATAAATTTAGCAAAAAAAAGTAAATACGCCTTAAAGGGTCTAAAAATTTTTAAATATAAAATTTTACTTGAAGATCCATATCTCATATTTCTTTTTATAAACCAAATTAAATTTGTTTTTTTCTGATCTCTATTCTCATAAACTTTTGACTTTTCATTCCATATTATTGTTAGTCCTTTTTCACTTAACTTAGAAAAAAAAACTTGGTCAGAACCTCCAAGTTTTTTCAGTTGAGTATCAAAATTAATTTTATTTTTTTTTAAAACTTTAGAATTCATAAAAACATTATTAGTCGCAGCCCACTTTATTTTTTTTAAATGCTTATTCTTTCTCTCAAGAATATTTTCATAAATATTTTTTGACTTTGAAATTTGTGGACCAGTTATTATATCTGATTTTGTCTCTTCATAAACTTTAAGCATATTTTTCAGCCAAACTTTGGATAATTCACAATCATCATCTATAAAACATGTGAAGTCTGTTTTAGTTTTTCTTATAATTTTTAAACACCTATTCCTTGCAAAAGGTATTCCTCTTTTTTTTTCTATTAAAATATTGATACTAACATTTTTTTTATAGATAATTTTTTTTTCAATATTTTTTTTAATATTTGATCTTAGCGAATTATCTATAATATAGATTCTTGTTTTATGAATATGAGACTGATTAATAATACTATTTATACATTTAACTGTTTTATTAGTAAATTTTGATACACAAACATAAAAATTTATTTTCAACATCGAAATCATTGTATATTACTAAATTAAATAATGCTTGAAATATAAATTACAAAAATTAACTAACTTGCAAAAAAAAATATTATATTGGTCACCTCATTTAACTGAAATAGGAACTATTAATTCAGTAATTAATTCTATTAAATCTTTTAAAAAATTCTCGAAAGATAATTTTAATATTAAAATTATAAATCTTTTTGGAGAATGGTCTAAAATTAAGAAATTCCATGAAAACCAAAATTCTTTTTTAATTAATATTTTTAATCCTAAAATATATAATTATATTCCAAAAAAAAGCTTCTTTAAAAGCAGATTTACGTACATTTTATTTTTTTTAATATCTTTTTTAAAATTAAAAAAAATATTAAAAGAAAATGAGGGATCAATTTTAATTATTCATCTCCTTACATCTCTACCTTTGTTAGTTTGTACTATTTTCAAATTAAATATAAATATTATTCTTAGGATTTCAGGAAAAGTTCAATATAGTTTAATAAGAAAACTTATTTGGAAAATTTGTAAACATAAAATAAAATTTGTTACCTGCCCTTCTAAAGCAACAAGAAATGATATAATTAAATTGGATATATTTGACGAAAAAAGAGTGGTTTTATTATACGACCCTATTTTGGAACCAAAAAAAATTAATTTACTTAAAAAAGAAATAATTGAAGAACAAGAAATTATTAACAAGAAATATATTTTAGCAATCGGTAGACTTACCAATCAAAAAAATTTTAGTCTATTGATAAAAGATTTTACAAAAATCACCAAGCTTAATGATGAGTATCTTTTAGTAATTCTTGGAAAGGGTGAAGAAGAACATAAACTAAAACAAATAATTAATGAAAACAATTTACAAAAGAAAGTGCTATTATTAGGTTTCAAGGAAAACGTTTATAAATATTTGAATTCTTGTGAGTGCTTTATATCAACTTCGAAATATGAAGATCCTGGTGCATCTATAGTTCAAGCTATATTCTGTAACAAGTTTGTAATTTCCTCAAATTGTAAAAATGGACCATCTGAATTACTTCTTAATGGAAATGGTGGAATTTTGTTTGATTTATATAATGAAACAATTGAAAACTCTTTTAAAAAATATTTAAAATTAAGTCCTTTAATTCGAAGTAAATACTTACTTGAGTCCAAAAAAAATATATCAAAGTTTACAATTTTTAGACATCATAGTGCTCTTATTAATCTTATAAAAAAAATATAAACCAAGATGAAAAAAAATTTAAATATTTTTATTTTTCAACCTTATCCTAAATTCGGAGGAGCAGATAGATCAATTATAAGAATTATTAATTCTATCAATAATGCAACATTTACAGTCGTAAGTTTAAAGAAATGTAATTATAAAAAATATTTAAATAAAAAAGTAAATTATTTAAGACTTAATTCAAGTAGAAGTATTTTTTCAGTTTTTGAGTTGAGAAAAAAAATAAATAACGTTGTACAAATTTCAAAAAATAAAAAAAATATTTTTATTTCAAATCAACATTTTGCTAATGTGATAAGTGTTTTATCTTTGCAAAACATAAAAAATTTAAAATTAATTTTAATAGATAGAAATCATTTAAACGAACTTAAAAATTACGATAATTTAATTAGATTACTTAAAAATAAAATTTTACTTTTTTTAATTAAATTTACTTACAAAAAAGCAAATGCCATCGTGGGTATCAGCAAAGAATTATGTAAAGATTTATCAGAATATATAGGCAAAAAGGTATTTTTAATTTATAACTCAGCTTTAGATGATTGGTTTTTTAAAAAAATTAATCACAAAGTAAATTTACAAAAAAAAATATTTAAAAAAAAAATCATATTAAACGTGGGTTTTTTTGAAAATCAAAAAGATCAGATCACTATTTTAAAAGCTATAAATTTACTAAAAAGTGAATTTAATAATTTTCATTTAATTTTAATTGGGAGAGGATCTAAATATACTGAATTACAGAAATTTGTTAAATTAAATAATTTAAAAAACTATGTTAGTTTTTTTAGAAATATAAATAACCCAAATTTTTTTTACAAAATTTCTAATCTTTTTGTTTTAAGCTCTAAATATGAAGGTTTTGGAAATGTAGTTGTTGAAGCATTAAAGCATAATTGTCCAGTAATTATTTCTAAATGTCAATCAGGTCCTATGGAAATTATCTCTAATGGTAAGTATGGAGATTATTTTGAAGTTGGAAACCATATTTCATTAAAAAAAAAAATTAAAAATCATTTGCTAAATGAAAAAAGATTAAAGAAAAAAACCAAGTTATCAAAATCATATATTAAAATATTTAATTTAGAAAATAATAAGTTAAAATTTATGAAATTATTTAACGATGTTTAAAATAAAAAATTATTTTGATGAAGATTTTATATTTCTTAAAGAGGAAAATGTAATTAATAAAATTATATTATTAATATATTCACTTTATCCTATATTTCTAATAGTTGGAACAGCGATTAGTGAATTAGCAACTATATTTATTTGTATTTATTTCCTGTATTTATATTTTTTTAAAAAAGAAAAAATATTAAATAAGAGTTTATTTATAATTCTTATTACTATTTACTTTTCTCTTTTAATTAATTTAATTTTTTCAAATAATTTTTCAAATTCCCTTGCAAGAAATATTTTTTTTATAAAATATATAATTTTTGTTTTAGGGACATTTACATTTATTTCAAAAAAAAAATTTCGTATTTCCTTTTTGTACAAAGTATGGGCTATAATTTTTATAATTTTTGCAATTGATATGTTTATTCAATTCTTTTTAGGAAAAAATATTATCGGTATAGAATCTCCATTAAATCTGCATCGAGTTTCTGGTTTCATGGGTGACGAATTAAAAGCAGGATCAATACTTTTGAGTTTTAGTTTGATTTCATCTTGTGCTTTAATTAATAGTAAAAAATATAAAAATATTGGTCTTTTTTTATTTATTTTCTTTTTATCTGCAATTTTTATATCTGGTGATAGATCAAATTTTATTAAATCACTAATTTTATTTTTTTTAATTTTATTTGTTTTAGACAATAAATTAAAAAGTAGATTGTTTGTTTTATTGACGATTTTATTTGCATTTATATTTTTGATTATCTCAAACTACAAAACTTTTGAAAATCGATATAAAAATGACATATTTTCAAGTTTATCTTCGTACAATTTTAATTTGTTTAAATATATTCAAAGCACTGAGTACGGAAAAGTTTATCATACTGGGTTAGTTGTATTTCAAAACAATAAATTTTTTGGTGTTGGAAATAAAAACTTTAGACTTCTTTGTGAGACAAGTGAAATGGAAAAATTTCTTATAAAAAATAATATTCAGTATAGAAAAAATTTAATACAGGAAAAGTTTGAGGAAAAATATAGATGCAATACACACCCACATCAAATTTCTATTGAGATATTATCTGAACATGGATTGTTTGGTTTCTTAATATTTTTATTTATTTTAATTATTTTTATTAAACAAAATATTTTAATTGTATTAAAAAAAAAGGATATCTTACTCACATGTCAATTTTTAGTTATTTTAATAAATTTTACACCTATCCTTCCTAGTGGAAGTTTTTTTACAAGTTTTAATGCAACAATATTTTGGATTAACGTAGCTTTATTTTATTCATATAAAAAAATAGTTAGCTAACTATTTCAAAAATTTTATTAATAAAATAATTCTCTCCTATTGATCCGTGCATATCATCTAAGATTTGCTGAGAATTCTGAACTAGTTTTTTCCTTAATTTTACATCTGAAATTAAATTTAATAAATTCTCCTCAAAATTATTAAAATCATAGTTGTACGAAACATATGTTTCATTTTCTATATATATATTTGGCCAAGTTTCAATGTTAGACATATTTGGAAACAAAAAAGCTACACCTGACCTTATGGCCTCAAATTCTCTATAGCAAACCTCGCCCCATCCAAACGCTCCTATAGAAACTTTTGAATTTCTTAAGTTTTTATAATAATTTTTTTTATTTAATCTAACATCATAAAGTAAATTTAATTTTGATAATTTTGATAAATTTTCGTTTAATAGCTTTCTTTGAAACCCTACAGAATTTCTTGCAAATCGAGTGTTCATTAAGCACAAGGCATCATATTTATTGTGATCATTTTCCCAACTTACATGATTACCAAGTTTCATTTTAAATTTTTTTTTTTTAAAAAGTTTAAAATTAATAAGTTCTTCATAATAACTAAATAATGAGTAATTTAAATGATCAAAAAAAAAGGCAACTCCTATATTCCAACCCAAAGTAAGTTTAGAGATAAATTTTTTATCCAAAACTTTACTTTCATATTTTGGATTATCTTTTATCAAATATTTTTTTATGTAAAAATCCGTATAAAAACGTCCTCCTTCTAGTTGTTTCAAATATAATGATTTATTTTTATAAAAAGATTTTTTTATATATTTTTTTACAAATGGTAAAACTTCAAATTGAGTAGTGCCTGCACTATCACGCATATCAAACCAGTACAAATTACTATTAATTTTTTTTATTTCTTTTAATTTATCAATGTCAACATAACCATCCTTAGAAGGAAAAATTCTTGAGTTAATAAACAGATAATCAGACTCGTAAAATTTTTTAGTTATATTTTTGAAAAATATTACTTCAAATCCTAATTCCTTTAATTTTTTATTAAAAAAGAAAAACCAGTTCCAATATCCGTAGTATAAACCAAGTTTTGAGCCCTCATTACCCACTAAAATTGAAATTTTTTTCATTTAATTCTTCTATATTCTTTTTTTTATAATATGAATAAATTTCTTTATATAAAAAAATAAATGTTAAAGAAAATTAATAACTTAATAATTTATATTTTAAGATATTTTTCAATTATAGGATTCAACAATTACAAAGTATCAAATAATATTAATTTTGGTTCTCACGATGCTAATAATTTTTTCATAAAATCGATTAAAAATTCTAAGTTATTTCTTGAGTATGGTAGTGGAAACTCAACGTTGTATGCAAAAAAATTAAAAAAAAAATTTTTATCTATTGAAACTGATAAGAGTTTTTACAATTTTATGAGAAATAAAAATATTAAAAATATTCTATATTCTAATATTGGACCAACTAAATATTATTCACATCCCATATTACCAATTTTTTTATTAAAAAAACTAATTATAAATTATGGTAATAAAATAGAAACTTTTTTTAATAAATTTAACGATATTCCAGATTTAATTTTAATTGATGGAAGATTTAGAGTTTTCGTTACTTTAAAAGTTATTAAATTTTGTTTATCAAAAAATCAAAAACTAAATACTGTAATTATTATAGATGATTTTAAATCTAGAAAAGATTACCATGTATTAAAAAAAATTTTGAAAATAAAATTAATTGGAAGATTTGGAGTTATAAAATTAAGTAAAAAAACAATAATAAATATCAACAAAATCAATAAGCATTTAAATAAATTTATTTTAAATTATATCTAATTTGAGTTTTTTTATAAAAATTTAATATTATTTTTTTAGATCTTTTTTCAATTAAAGTATAAATTATAATAGATAGACCCAGTGTAAATAGTATTGCTATATAAGTTGAAACACTTTCTAAATTTAACTTATTTAACTCTCTAATTAATATTATTCCTATGGCATTATGAGTTAAGTACCAAGTATAAGATATTAAACCTATATATGGCATTATTTTAAGACCAAAATTTAATTTTTTATATAAAGCTAAAAACACAATTATAAGAAGCGACATAAAATAAAATTCAAAATCCATATACCTTTCGTTAACGAATAAAGATAAAAAAGAGAACAAAAATATTAATAATTTACTTAATATAGATAATTTTTTGAAATGAAACGCAGTAAGTCCTAATAAAAATAGATTTGCGTGAGGAAAAATTGAAGTAAAGAAAATATAAGTTACGTTATCATAAAATAAAATTGAGTTACCAAAGATACAAATTATAAACCAAATAAATATACTTTTGTTTAAGTCTTTTGAAATAAAATAAACTAAACCAAAAAATAAATAAAATTTTATTTCAACAATTAGAGCCCAATAAATCCCATCAATATATTGAAAATTTAAACCTGGAAGAAAATTTGCAAAAATCAAATTCATAAAACCAGTGAACCAACCTACCTCTCTTCCTGGCAAATCAAAAAATGAGTAAAATACTAAAGTAATTAAACCGGCAATTAAATATCCTGGATATAGTCTAGCAAATCTCCGTATAACAAACTCAAAAAAACTTATTGTTTTTGTTATCGTCATTCCAATACAATATCCACTTACAATAAAAAATATATCAACTCCACTCCACCCATATTTTGCTATATCAAATGACCAATCTTCAGTTCTATGTAAATATTCTCCACTATAGTGATAAGTGTAATGAAATATTACTACAAACAATATTGCAATCCCTCTTAAACTATCAATATAATTTTCTCTTGAATAATTATTTTTCATTATAATATTTTTTTCAAACAACTATTTGGAACTATAATACCTTTTCTTTTTTGCTGGTAAGAATATGTAAATTCAACAAATGAGAATTTGTTAAAGTTTATTTTTTCTTTAAAAGAATTCAAATCTTTCAAATTAAAAAATATTATTCCATTTTCAAATTTATTAATATTATTTACTAGCTCATCCATCTCTACATTAAAATGTTCAGATAACAATTTATGATATTTTTTATTCTGATACCAAAATAAATATTGATCAGAATCAAGATACTGTTTTGCAATAATATAAATAAAAGCATCTTCAGTATAATTAATAAACCTTGTAATTTCTTTACAGGTTTTGGCAATAGATTTACTTTGATTTTCTATGGCATTAATTACATTCCATGTTTCATTTCTCCATTTTTGATGTCTGAAAAATTTTATTTGAGTAGAATTATAATTATTTTTTAAGTCTTCAAACAAGGGAAAGAATCTATTATTTTCCTGTTTTAGAGGGACTAAGCTGGCAGATCCCAAAAGTAAGACAATTAAAATTAGTATATAATTTTTATCTTGAGGAAGTTTTTGTTCAATAAAATATACTAAAAACAAAATACCTATAATCGGTCCTGTGGAAAATCTAAAAATGTTTAACTTATGAAGAGTTGAAGCATAAGTAAACAAACATATTAAAGAAAGAACAAAAAAATAGATATTATTTTTCTCAGTTGTATATAATTTCTTCTTTACGAATATAAAATTTAAGAAATTGTAAAAGTTTAAAACAAAAATTAACAAAAATAAAAAATAATAAGGCTGTGTAACAAAGCTAAATAATGACTTACTTAAAAATATTTCAAAATATCTAATAACTAATTCAAAAAATGTTAGATCATAGATTTTTAGGAAAATTTCATTTAACCAAAAAGTTTTTAACCAATAATCATGTAAATTATAAATCAAAAGATAGGTATGGAAAATTAGTTGAGGAATTAAAAAACCTAAAAAAATTAAAAAACTTTTAATAGTTTTATTTTTTAAATAAAAAATTATAGAAACTAAAATAAAACCCAAATAAATAAAATTTTCGTAAACTAAACAAGATAATGAAATGAATAAACCAGTAAAAAATAAACTGTATTTTTTTTCATTTAAAAAAAAATAGATACTTACTGTTATTAAAAAGTAAAATTGATAATTATACCAAGGATGATTTGCAAAGGGATGAGCTAAAAATATTAAAATAGGAAGAAAATACGAAGCTTTAATCTTAAAATTTTCAAAGGCAATATAACACAATAAAAAATTAGCAATTGAGAAAAAAAAAGCAGATAAGTACATAGTACTAATCAAATTTTGATTTGTGAGTTCAAGTATAATTGAATTCGTTAAGGTATAAAGAAAACCATAATGAATAAAAAAATCTTTGTAAGGTTTCGAAGAAGAAAAAAGCTCTAAAGAACTTTGTGCTAAACCCCAATGGAAAGGATCATATATGTAAAACGACTGGTAAACTGATCCAATAAAACTTAAAAAAAAAAAAATTACATTAAATATTAAAAAATATTTTTTTGAATTCATTATTTATTAAATTTTAATTTTCTAATTTATCTAACACAGGTTTGAATTTTTCATTAATTCTATTCAATAAATTTGAATAATATTCTATTTCTTTTTCTGTAAGTTCTCCGTCACCTAATTTTTCTAAATAACCTTCAGCCTTTAGTATAATAAAATTTTCAAATCTGGGAGAATTTAAAATGCTTAAAATTTTATTTTGAAAAAATGATTGAATAAAATTTACACTAAAATATATTAGGATTATAAATATTAACACTAAATATATAAATTTTCGCTTTCCACCTATTGCTTTTTTAATATTGTTTGGCATAAATATTTTAATTAATAATACTTTAAATTATTATTTGTATAAATGTAACTAAATTTCTTATGTATAAAAAACTACTAAACTTAAATAGGAGAAACTTCAACAAATTTATCAGTTTAAGCTTAGCGAGTATTTTTTCTTTTAATATTTTATTTTTTAAAGAAATTTTTTCAAAATCTTTATCTAGAAAAAATTCAAAAATAAAATGGGTTCTTAGTGAAAAAGACAGATGATAATAAAAAAGGAATACCTATTAAATAAAAATTATGAGATAATAATATGCGGCAGTGGTCCAGCAGGTATCACACTTGCACTTGAATTAGAAAAACAGAATATAAGTTGCTTGATACTTGAGGCTGGAGACGAGTTCTATTCAGATAAAGCTCAAAGTAGATATGAGGGCGAGGTGGTTGGAAATTTTCCTAATGACATTTCCATAACAAGATTGAGTCAATTTGGTGGAACAACGGGGCATTGGGGTGGCACATGTAGACCTCTCGATAGTTATGATTTTAAAGATTGGCCTATAAACGAGGAGGATATTGAACCATATTTAAATAAAAGTTGTGAAATTTTAGAGATACCCAAAAGTTTTGGAGAGAAAAATATTAGTGATAGACTTAAAATAATTGAATTTCAAGAATCTGATGTAAGGTTTTATGAAAAATATTTTGAATATATAAAAAAATCAAAATTAATAGATATTTGTTTAAATTGCTCAATTTTTAATATTAAAGCAAAAAATAATTCAATTAATGAAATTCTTTTAGATCCTGAAAATAAATTAATTTTAAAAACAAATTTTTTAGTCCTTGCATGTGGAGGAATTGAAAATTCCAGATTACTTTTGTGGTTTAGAGAAAAAAACAAATTCATATCTAGTTCTCTACCAATTGGAAATTATTGGATGGAACATCCTTTTAAAAAAATTGGATCTGGTATCGGAAATTTTAATTTAATAAGAAATAATTTAAATAATGATTTTGAAAAATTTGAAAATTTTAGAAACTGGGGTAATTTCACTGTTTCTATCTCGCCAACTAAAAAAACAATTGATGAAAAAAATATACTAAATTCGGCTATTTTTTTAACGCTACATGATAGAGATAACGATACTTTAAAAAATAATATTAAAGATTTACTTTGTGTAGCTCCAAATCTTTCGAATAAAATAGTGAAATTATTTAATAAAAATTTGCTTTGCGGAATTAGTATAAGTTCTTCTTGGGAACAAGATGCTAATATAAATAATAAAATTACTCTTTCTAATTCAAAAGATTCAACTGGAATACCTAAAACAAAGCTTGAATACTACCTATCTGAAAAAACCCTCAAAACTGCAAAAGAAATGATTAATGAGGTAGGACTATATTTTGTTGATAATGATCTTGGAAGAATAGGAGGAGATCAAACGATTTATGATTTAAAGAACTTTATTTCTGATGCTGGATATCATCATATAGGTGGTACACGTATGGGAGAAAATAAATACACTTCTGTGGTAGATAAAAATTTAAAAGTACATGGAGTTGAAAACTTATTTGTATGTGGTAGTTCAACTTTCCCATCAGGTGGTCACGCAAATCCTACTTTAAGTATAATTCAACTTTCTTTAAGGTTAGCAAATCATTTAGCTAAAAAAATTAATATTTTGTAATTTTTTTTTTCTCTCCCCAAATTTTATATAGACCAAATAAAGATAATAAAATTTCGGAAAATGTTGCATTGCTAGTTCCTCTTACTCTGTTAACAAAAATTGTATCTATCTCGTCAACTTTAAAGTTATTATAATATAATTGTACTAATATTTCTGAAAGAACAATATATCCATCACCAATCTTGCCACAATTTTTCACGATAAACTTTGCGGCACTACATGAATATATTCGATAACCATTTGTATAATCTGTGATAGGAATTTTTAAAGTATATTTAGTTAATTTATTGGAAAGAAAGGACAATATTTTTCTTCTGATTGGCCAATTTATTATCTTACTATTTTTTTTATATCTACTAGCAATTAATAAATCTAAATCATTATCTTTAAAATAAGATATATTTCGAACTAATTCATTTGGATTGTGTGACATGTCAGAGTCCATTTCTACAAAAAAATCAATGTCATTATGTAGAGTTAGCATATATTTGATGCCAAATAATACCGCAGACCCTCGTCCTAATTTTTTACCTCGATGCAAATAAACAAAGCGGTGTTTTTCAAAAAGGATTTTATTTTCAAAGTTTTCTTTTGAATCGTCAACAATAACAACTCTGATATCTTCAAAATTATTTTTATATATTTCTTTTAAAATTAAATTTATATTTTCAAATTCGTTATACGCAGGAATAATGATACATTTTAACATTAATTAATTAAACAAATTTTGGTTTAGCTATTTTTTTAAATTCTTTACAAATAAATTTAGTATCTTCTAATGTTTGGTTAGCATGATTTGGTAAATAAATTCCATATTTATGAATTAATTTAGCTTTTGGTAAAATAGATTCTTGTTTGTATCTTTTCCAAAATGGTTGACTACCTATATTTCCTGCAATTATTGGCCTACATTCAATTCTTTTCTCTAAAAAACGCTTAAATACTTCATCCCTATTTGCAGCTAAGGTTGCGTAGCCAAAACTTGATAAAATTTTAGTCTTACATTTAACAGAAAAAAAGTCAGAAAGTTCATTTTTGTATATATTGAAATTTCTGTTCCTTATCTTAGTAATTTTTTTTATTTTTTTTATTTGAGAAATGCCAATTAGTGCATTTAATTCTGTAGATCTAATATTAAAACCTGAATAAAAAAAACTAAATTGAGACTGAAAATCTGAAATTTTATTTTTTTTATAAAGTTTTCTTTTTTCGGTTTCATTAAAGTCTCTTAACCATCCATGTGACCTTACACTTGTCATTATATTAGCCAGATTCTTATTATTTGTACATGCCATTCCACCCTCAATTGTAGAAATGTGATGCCCATAATAAAAAGAGAATGATGATGCTATTCCGAATGTACCAAGATGTTTTGAGTTATATTTTGAACCCAAGGCCTCGCATGTATCCTCAACTAAATATATATTATACTTTTTACATAATTTTAAAATTTCTTTCATATTGTTTGAATGACCAAGGACGTGCACCAAAATAATCACTGATGGTTTATATTTTTTACACAAATATTCTAGATGATTAACATCTAATCCAAGATCTTTATAACTACAATCACAAAGTTTGACATCATATCCAAGTTGGATAAATGGTGAAACTGTTGTTGCCCAAGAAACTGCTGGTACAATTACTGTTTTATTTTTTAAGTAACCAGATTCTAATAGAGATTGAGCAATTAATAAATTTGCTGATGATCCGCTATTTACAAAAACTGATTTTTTTACTTTTAAAAAGTTGGAAAAATTTTTTTGAAATAATTTTGTTTTATTTCCCATTGTAAGTCTTTCGTCTTTTAATAACCACTTGGATAGTCTTAAAACTTCTTTTTTTTCAATTGTATTTTCTGCTAATTTATATTTAAATTTTTGCATTACTTTATTTTAACCTCAATTTTAACTTCTTATTATTGCTCACTAAAGAATTTTTTGTCTGATCTGATGAGAATAAATTTTGTATATTAAATTTTTTTTGCACAAAACTTTTCACCGTAAGCCCTTTTCCAGATCCGATATTAAAAATTCCTGTTATTTTCTTAATATATATTTTAAATAATATTTCCACAACTTCCTCAGCATTTATAAAATCTCTCACACAATTTATATTTTTTATATATAATTTTTTTTTTCTGTTTAAAGCTATTTTTTCTTTAACTGAGGGAAATAAAAAAGGTTTTTTCTGACGTATATGATATACACTAAAAATTCTACCTATAAAAAATGATAAGTATTTAGATTTATTTTTTTTTAATATTTCTTCAGCTTCTAGCTTTGTTTTCCCATAATAAGAAGAAGGTTTTTTAGCAAAATTTTCTGTAATTTTTTTTTGGAATATTTATATACATGCGATGAACTTGGAAAAAACATTAAAGTTTTTTTTTTTCTTTTTTTTATTACATCAATTAGATTAGAAGTTCCTTTAACATTTACCTCAAATGCTTCTATTTTATCTCTATTAACCTCTTTAGGAGATGAAACTGCAGCAAAATGAAATATATAATTTATATTAGGATTTAAATTGAGCCATTTTTTAATTTGAAGTTTATTTTTAATATTTCCATTGAAACATGAAATATTAATTTTTTCTTTTTCAAATTTTTTTTTTAATAGAGAACCAAGTAAACCTTTTCCACCAGTAATTCCAATTTTAATCAATTTAATTTTATTTTATTTTTAAAAAAATTTAATTATAAATAACATATGAAAAAAAAAATTGCTCTCATATTTGGTGTAACAGGTCAAGATGGTTACTATTTGAGTGATTTGTTATTAAAAAAAAAATATGTAGTTCATGGTATCAAGAGAAGATCCTCATCTGTTCCAACAAGAAAGATTGAAAAATACCTTAATAATAAGAATTTTCACATCCATTATGGTGATATCACCGACACCTCATCTATTCAAAACTTAATTGAAAAGATTAAGCCAACAGAAATTTATAATTTGGCAGCGCAGTCTCATGTAGGTGTATCATTCTTTACGCCTCTATACACTGCTAACGTAAATGCCATTGGTGTCTTAACAATTTTAGAAGCTATAAAAAATAGTAAAAATAATATTAAATTTTATCAAGCCGGAACCTCAGAAATGTTTGGTAAAACCTTAGAAAAAAAGCAAAATGAGAAAACAACTTTCAATCCACAGAGTCCATACGGTACAGCTAAAGTTTTTGCTCATCAAATAACTAAAAATTATAGAGAAGCATACAATATATACGCTTGTAATGGGATTTTATTTAATCACGAAAGTCCAATGCGAGGTGAAAATTTTGTAACTAAGAAAATAGTAAGTTCACTTGCAAAAATAAAACTTGGATTACAAAAAAAACTTGTTCTGGGAAACTTATATTCAAAAAGAGATTGGGGACATGCAAAAGATTATGTGGACGCTATTTATAAAATTCTACAACAAAAAAAAGCTGATGATTATGTTATATCCACAGGTAAGGAATACACAATTAAAGAATTTATAAATATAACTGCTAAAAAACTTAAACTTCAGATTAAATGGAGGGGAAAAGGTTTAAAGGAAATTGCAATTGATAATTCGGGTAAGACTATAATTACAGTGAGCAAAATATATTTTAGACCATTAGAGGTAGATTATTTAAAAGGAGATAGTTCTAAAGCTAGAAAAAAACTTAAATGGAAAAGTAAAATAAAAATCGATCAACTAATAGAGGAAATGATTGACTTTGAAATCAAGCAATTAAATTAACCTAGGTTTCCACAAACCTATAAAAAACTTTTGCCCTGTTATCCCAAGAATACTTTTTTGCTGTATTTCTAGCATTAATTTTAATTTTATTAAATTTTTTTGGATTATTGAATATTTTTTTTATAATTTTTTTCCAAAGGAAAATATTTTTACTTGATAATAAAAATGAATTTTGATTATTCTTTAAAATATGACTGTAAGCAGGTAAGTTTGTTGCAAGTATAATTTTTCCAGCAGACAAATAATCAAACATCTTTAATGGTGAAATATACTTTGATATTTCCAAATTTTTAGATCTAGCTAAAATTTTATTTTTATATGGCATTAATGCAACTTCATAATTTTTTAATATTTCAGGAATATTTTTATAAGCAACATAGTCATAAAACTTAATATTTGGATAACAATTAAAATTAAATTTTGATTTAATTGTTTTTAAATCACCATAAAGATCAAATTTTATATCTGGCATCATTTTTGCTAATTTTTTTATGATTTCAATACCTTTGCCCTCATAAAAGCTACCGATATAAATACAAGTATTTTTTTTGTATTTAATGCTTTGATTAAATTTAAAATTTAAAAAATCTGCTCCGTCATCCAAAATTATAAAATTTATCCCTATTAATTTTAATTCATTAACTAATGATTTGTTAATTAAAATTAGATTTAATTTTTTTTTCTGAGGCAATAATAAAATAAATTTAAAAAATAATTTAGAGAATGAGTTTGGTGTATGATGTAATTCAAGATAATTTTTCCTATTAATCAATGTTAAAAGCATAGAAGATAAAATACTTCTTCCATAAATAATCGTATTTTTTCTCTCAAAAATTAATTTAAAAAGAACTTTTAAACAAAAAATAAATCTTATTTTAAAACTTTCTATATTTTGATTGATTAAGTTTATAATTTGAAATTTTTTTTTTAAATTGTAAAACTTTCTTATTTTATTAATCTCTAATGAATTGTTTGGGATTAATATTTTTACATTAAAAAAATTAGATAAAGATTCACAAAACTTCAAAGAATTAATTATATTTGCAGACTTTGTTGGTAAAGAAGTTTCAGTTATATAAATCAAATCCCTTTTTTGATTCATAACAAATCTTTATGATTTTTAAACCAATCAAAGGTTTTTATTAAAGCGTTATCAAATCTAGTAAATTTAAACTTTTTTGATTTTTTTAATATTTTTAAATTTGATCCATGTGTCTTATAAACATCTAAATTATTTTTTTCTTTATTAATTAATTTTTTATGAAAATATAATTTAGATAACTTTTTATATACTGAGCTCATCTTAATTGGTTTGTTCGAGCATACATTAAATATTTCATGTTTATTCAAATTATTTTTTTTTGAATATATTAATGGTTCAATTAATTTAATTGCATCCTCTATATAGGTAAAATCTCTAAAATAATTTCCTTTATTATAATAATAAAATTTATTATTTTTATTTGCTGAGTCTAAATATTTCAATATAAACATATCTGGTCTTCCCCACTCTCCATAAACAGTAAAAAACCTTAAACCAGTTATGTTCAAACCATAAAATTTCGAGTAAATTTCTGCAAATATTTCATTTCCTAATTTTGTTGCTGAATAAATATTCTTTGGGTTTAAACTTTGCCATTCTTTTGTAGGAAACTTCTTGTATTCACCATATACAGAGCTCGAGGAAGCATAAATTAATCTAATTTTTTTCTTTCTACAAAATTCTAATATATTAAAAAAACCCAATTGATTTGAATAAACATATTCCTCAGGATTTGATAAAGAGTATCTTACACCTGCTTGAGCTGCAAGATTGACAACTAAATCTATTTTGGTTTTATTTAAAAACGTATCTAATTTTTTTTTATTTGAAAAATCTAATTTTTGAAATTTAAAGTTTTTATATTTCTTTAAAATTTCCAATCTTTTCTTTTTCAATTTTGATGAATAGTACGAATTCAAACTATCTATACCATAAATTCTGATATTTGATTTGTGATCAAGTATTCGCTTTGATAAACTAAACCCTATAAAACCTGCTGCACCTGTGATTAATATTTTCATTTTATTCTTTAAATTTTTTTTGTTTTTAAAATATGTTTAGACAGTCGTAAAGCAAATGCTAAAATTATTATTGTTGGATTTACACTACCAGATGTTGGAAAAAATGACGAACTACAAATAAAAATATTTTTACTTCCAATTATCTTAAGATTTTTGTCAACAAAAGAATTTTTTATTTTATGATCATAAATTGTACCACCCATATGATGAGATGCGTCTTGAGCGTATTTGTAAATAAATTTTTTTGTAATATTTTTTTTTTCTTCTTTTAGATAATCTGAGCTATATTTTTTTAAAATATAATCTCTTAAAATTTTTATAGTTTTTATTTCTTTATTACTAATAAAATTAAAAACTTTGATTTTATTATTTTTATCTATTTTAACTTGATTTTCCTTTTTGGGCTCCATTTCTAAAAATGCTTTCATTAAAAATTGTCTTTTATTTAAAAAAAAATTGAAATAATCAATAAGTTTTATCATCTTCAAAAGTGCTCTATTTTTTAACTTATAAAGATTATTTTTTGACGAATTTATTTTATTCTCTAATTCTGAATAAATTTTAGGTTTAAAACTTACATAAGAATTTAATAAATCAAATTTTTTCTTAATTTTTTTTGGGAGAGAGATTCCTATGTAACTAAAATGATGATCATTTTTTTTTAAAAGAAACTTTTTTATATAAATATTTTTTTTTAAAAATTTTATCTCACCAATATTGAATTTTGGATGATTCATAAAATATTTGCCCAAAATTTTTTTATTAACTTTAGGTAAGTATTTGCTTTTAATTGAATTATGAAGTAATTTGATTACTTCCAAAGTTCCTAAAGATAAAATAATCTGAGATGATTTGATTTTAATTTCTTTTTTTTGATTTTTAAATATTGAGATGCAACATTTATTCTCTTCACAAACTTTATCAACATTACAGTTGTATAATAAATCTATCTTTGATGTATTTAAATAACTTTTAAAGTTAACGGGTTGTATTGGATAACTAAAATATCTCTCATTTTTTTTTAAATTTTTGTCTTTAGTTGAATACGCTAAATTTAAAATATTTGATACATCCTTACAGTAACGATCTATTGCCTCTGCATTTATAGGCCATTTATTTGAAAGTTCATCATTTGTAATATTGGATATAATATTGCCCCATGTTAAAGAACTTCCTCCTACACCAAAGACTCTTGAGTCACCTTTTATAGAAAGACCTTTAAAATTAACTGAATTATTTTGTTTTTTAGCTTGAGCATTGTTTATAAATCTACCCCTTTCTATAAGTAAAATTTTTAAATTTGATTTGTATTTTAAAAGAAAATTAGAAATTGAAATACCAATTATTCCAGCACCAATAATTTGAATATCATATTTTTTTTTAGCTTTTGAAAATAAAAGTAAAGAATTTTTATCTTTAAAATTAATTAACATTTTTAAGCAATTCAGAAATCTTTTTAATAGAATTTTTTTTAATCCAATATAATTCAATAAAGTAGAGATTTGATCTTTCGTCTCTATAATTGTTTAATGGTTTGGTAAAATTTATATCAGAAATTAAATTATTAAATTTTTCTCCAATCAAAAATTCATCATACTCATCAAGGCATGGCCAATCGTATTTTATAATTTTCAACTTAGATTTAATTTCAGAAAGCTTGTTCTCATCTTCACAAAAAAAAGGAAATCCATAATGAAAGCCTCCCAATTCATTAAAATTTAAAATTACAGGAACTACAATATTCTCTATATTTTTCATATAGTTAAATATAATTTCGAACTTCTTTCTCATATCTTTATTGTTTTTATCTAAATTATTCAAACTTAGATTGGCTGAAATTATCCCAAGTGGATGAGCCCTTCCTTTTCCTAAAAGACCTACTTTTGAAAAATTCTCTAGACTTTTATTTGAGAAATTATGTTTACGATTTATGTGCGACAGGATAATTGATTTTTCAAAAATGTTTTCATCATTTGTTAACATTAAGCCACCTTCTCCTGCACTCAATGCTTTTGAACCTTGCATGCTCATAAATGACCCAACTCCAAAAGTACCAACATATTTATTTTTAAATTTTGCTCCTTGAGCATGGCTACAATCTTCCATAAGCTTTATGTTTTTGTTATTTTCTAAAAAATTTAATATATTATCCATATTTTGAGGAAGTCCATAAACATGCGTTATCAGCAAATAATCTGCATTAGGCTTTTTAAGCTTTGAAATATTTTTTATTTGCAAATTGTTATCAAAATCCAAAAATTCTATATTTGCCCCAATTTGAAGTGCAGAGGTTACAACTGAGGGAAATGATAATTTTGACATTAAAATTTTAGAATTTTTTTTAACACCACAAGCTACCAAAAGTGTTCTGGCAGCTAAAGTCCCACTAGAAAAAGTTAAGCAAAACTTAGAGTTAAAGTAATTAGAAACCCTTGTTTCAAATTTTTTGATATACTCAGGATATTTTGTATCCTGATTTTTGATAATACATAAAGAAGTATTAATAATTCTGAGAAATAAGTTTTTTATATTCAATTTTTTATTTAATTGTCATGCCTTATTTAATAATTCATTTTTCAAAATTAATTTAATAATTTTTAACATTTGTTTTAAAATTAAAATAATTTTTTTTTGTTTAAAACCTTTGATTATTTGAGATTTAATAATATTTATTTTTTTTGTTTTTGATTTTTTAAATAAAGAAATCTTACCATTTAAAATACTGGTTTTAAAATCTCCTTTATTTTCAATTAAAACAATCACGTTTTCATAATCTTCTTTTAAATGAGCGTCAGATCCAAAATAATAATTTTTTTTTTGTAAAAAAGCTTTTTTCTCAGCCTCTACATTTTTTGTATCACTTAATCGAGGATTATAAACCTCAATTAAATCACAAACATTATATAATCTATCTAATTCTTTATGGCTTTGATATGGATGAGGTAACAAAGTAATAGCATCTTGTAATTTTACAGATTTGTAAAATTCATTAAATGAATTTTTATAATCAATTTCACTTTTATTAAAAACAACAATAACATCACCAAATTCAGTTTTATATTCTGCTGCAACTGGTACTATTAATTTAGTATCATTTTTATTTTTTGCATAATCTCTTAACTCTAAAGATCCATCAATTGTATTGTGATCTGTTAGAATTACAAAATCTAATTCATTATTTTTTGCAAAGTTATAAATTTCTTTTATCGAAACAATTGAATCATAAGAATGATTGCTATGACAATGAATTATTCCTTTAAAGTGACTTTTTACTTCCATTACATATTCTAAAAATTATAATTTTTTTAATCCTTTTATAAATTTATACATCATATACAATGTGACTATTGGATCTTTTATAATCCAAATATTTGATTTAACAAAAGGATTTAATATATCTAAAATTACTCTCAAAAAAATTTTTGGATTTTTTATTGAGTTTTGTAAATCTCCATTTAATGGCCAGTGAAATTTCATATTTAATCTATACAAGTCTCTTTTCTTTGACTTGATACCATTAGCATAAGACACAAGCTTATTTGGAAAATCAACATTAGAAGCTATTGCAAGGTCAAGAGATCCCCAGAACTTTGGATTAATTTCAATAAGGTAATATTTGTTTGCATGATACTTAAATTCAAGCATAATTAATCCAGTCCATTTTATTTTTTTTACTATTTTTTCTCCAATTTTTTGTAAATTTTTATCAAATATACTTTTTGCAGCAACACTCATACCACCTGAAATAGGCATTTCTCTTATTCTTTGGTGTTGAAACGTATTCAAACATTTTCCATTTTTACATAATGCAAAAAAACCCCTTCCAACACCATCTATTTTTTTTTGAATAATGTATTTTAAAATATTTTTTTTAGTACTGCCCAATTTATTAAAAATTTCATTGATTTCAAAAAAATTTTTTACATAAAAAATATTTTTAGAATTACCACCCTGCTCATATGCTGGTTTTATTACAAGTGGAAAATTAATATTTATATTTTTTGAAGTTAATTTACTTACAGTCTCATATTTATGTGTTTCGATAACTCTAAAATTTTTATCTTTAATTTTTTTTGATAAGTGATTCACTTTTTTTTTTGATGATACAAAATTTATTCTATTATGATTTTCACATACAAAATTTGAATATTTTAATATCTTTTTTTTTATTTTTGATAAGAAAAAAAAAGATTTATATTGAACTGGTATTACTAAATGATATTTATTTTTTTTTATAAGTTTTAAAAATTTTGTATTAAAATTTTTGCTATTATAATCTGGTAATATATTAATTTTTTTACAAAATTTTGAGTAATAACAAAGTGGACGCTTATGATTGTGAAACATTTCTATTTCATAATTTTTTAAGCCAAGTGATCTTATTATTCCTAAAGAGATTTTGCTATCTGGATCAGAGATTAATATTTTCATTTTTATATGTAGTATAAAAAAAATGTTTAATTTATGTCATTATTTATATATAATTTTTTTATAGATTTTATAAACAAAGCACTAATAAATAATTCTTAAATTGAGAAACTTCATAAATATTTTTAAGTTTTTACCAAATATTTTATTTTTAAGGGCCAAAATTTTAGTAGTTCTTACTGTGTTTTTAGTTTTTTTAGAAATACTAAGTTTGGGTTCTATTGTACCACTCCTAACATCAATATCTTCAAATGAAATACCAAATTTTTTTGAAAATTTGAATATTAGTTTTATTCAAAATAAATCTAAAGAGGATTTAACACTAATTTTTTTAATTTTGTTTTTTTGCATTTACTTAATTAAAATATTATTCAATATATTTTATATTTATTTCAGTAATAAATTTTCTTTTGATATCTATAACAATCTTTCAAATAAATTATTTAAAATATATATTAATCAAAATTGGCTATTTTATTTAAACTATAATACAGCCTTTATAATCAGAAATATTATTGGAGAAGCTAATACTGTAAGGGTAAGTTTTATTGAGCCATACCTAAGAATTTTTTCAGAAATTTTTGTTTTTTGTGGAATAGTATTCTTATTACTTTTAGTAGAATTCAAAATTACTCTTTTATTAATCTGCTCAGTTATTATGATTATTTTTACTTATAAGGTAATCACTAAATCTTTTTTTAAAAATATAGGTAAAATTAGATTAGAAAGCTCTGGTTTATTAAATAAATCCTTAATACAAACTTTCAACTTAATTAAGGAAATAAAGATACTTAATAAAGAAAATTATTTTTTAAATGAATATAAAAAAATTCTTAACAATTATTTAGACGCTACAAGAAAATCTGGAATTCAAGTTTCAATTACAAGACAAGTATTTGAAATAATATCCTTGGTTGTTCTTGTTTTTTTAATGTTCTTTTTTCTTAACAAAGAAACTTTTGAATATCAAAACTCTATTCCAATGATTGGGTTATTTATTGGATCTGCTTATAGAATAATTCCATCTGCAAACAGACTTTTAAATTCTTTACAAAGACTAGATCTTGGAGAAAAAAGTTTAAATCTTATTTTAAAAATTCTTAATGATAATAAAAATTTAAAAACACCTAAAAGTGATATTTCTATGCCCTTTGAAAAAAATATTGTTTTTAAAAATGTATCTTTTTCATATGAAAAAGTTGACAAGCTTTTTGAAAATTTAAATTTAACAATTAAAAAAAACACTTTAATTGGAATTGCTGGTGGTAGTGGTCGAGGAAAGACTACATTAATTAATTTACTAGCTGGTTTTTTAATTCCCAATAGTGGGTCAATAAATGTTGATGATTCTAGTATTTACAAAAATGTTAGTAGTTGGCAAAAAAATATTGGGATTGTCCAACAAGAAATATATTTGTTAGATGATAGTGTAAAAAAAAATGTAGCATTTGGTTTAGAAGATTCTCAAATTGATAATGAAAAAATAAAAAAAGTTTTAGAAGCTGTTGAATTAAAAAACTTTATAAATAATTTACCAGACAAAGAAGAAACAATTGTTGGAGAAAGAGGTCAAAAAATATCTGCTGGTCAAAAACAACGGATAGGTATAGCTAGAATGTTATATGCTGATAGAAAAATTTTAATATTTGATGAATCTACAAATGCTCTAGATAAAAAAACAGAGGCAGAAATTATTGAATTCATTCAAAGATTAAAGAAACTTTGTACAATTATCATTATAAGTCACGATCACAGTAATCTTAAAATATGTGATGATATAATCTATGTTGAGAAACTTGCGTCTAAATAAAGTTTATTATTAATAAATTACTTTTTATATAAATGAAATACAGACTCTGATATTTTAGAAACGACAATATCATTAATCTTTTTTTCCTCAATTTTACTCAAAAAATCAATGATTTCTTTTTTTTTAATTGAGTCAAATTTTAATAAACCCATCTTTTGTCCATAAATATGTTTTTCAGGCATCAATTGGATTAAAATACTCCTCAATATAATTCTATTTTTTACAACTGATAAAATTTTTCTAATTATCATTTTTAAGAAATAAATTTTCTTTTTCATTTCACTTGTTTCTTTATTCTTAAAGATGATTTTGGATTTACTTTTAAATTTTATTTTTTTAATTAAAGATAAAAATTCTGATTGAAAATCTTTGTTTTTATTAATATTTTTTATCGTAGAACCAACATTTTTACTTAATTTATAATTTCTATTATTCATTGTTAAATTCTTAAAAAAATTTATTATTTTATTCTGGTCGTCAAAATTCCAGTTTGATAATTTAAGACTTCTAAATCTGTTTAATTTTGATATTTTTTTTGAATTATAAAGAATAATTTTTTTCTCAGCAGCAACTGCTTCAAAAACTGAGGTACATCCTGAGTGTAAAAAATATTCACATGCACTCACCCAGGGAGTTATAACATATTTATATGCTAGTTTTAAATTTTTTGGTTTTTGTTTAAAAAATTCATTAATAAGATTTTGATCTTCTAGTGGATGCCGTCTAAATACAAAAGTAATACTTGGATTTTTTTTTGCTAGTTCAATTATAAGTTTTAAAAATTCGATATAGTTTTTTGCCTCAAGATCATTGTCAAGAATTTTCTTGTTTATTATCTTTTTTCTATTTTTATATTTTTTAAGAAGGGCATTGTTAAATACTTTAATAGCTTTTGTATGATCAATTAAAGAATAATGGCCAGGAATAAAAACAAATTTTTTGTATTTTTTTTTAATATTATAAATTTCTTTTTTGAATAAATTTTTACTTTTTTTAACCAAATCATATTTTGGATGTCCTGTAATTGATATTTTTTTATGATCAGATTTATTTAAAAAAAATTTATCTTTAACTCCCCACAATAATATATGGTTAATTAAATTGGTAAATTCTTTTTGATATAAATACTTTGTATAATTGTCATGAATTGAGATTGGTCCCTCTTCATCTAAAACAACAATCTTATTTTTTAAATGTATTCCCTTTTTTTTTAATCTTTCATAAAATGTGTGTTTGTCAAACCATAAGCAATTTTCGAAATCCTTTATTTTATAGTTAATATATCTTTGCCCACCTAAAATAACCTGATGATTTGAATTTTTTAAAATCTTATTTGCTAGATATAATTTAGGATAAAATTCTCTAGTTTTATTTTCAATTGGTAAAAAAATAATCATTCTTAAGATTTCAAAGAAATTTTTTTACATTTAAAATAGAAACGTATAAGTTTTCTAATTCCTGGTATTTTGCTTAACTTTTTTACAATTTTATCTTCAAAAACTTCCTCATTAAATGAAAAATAATCAATTGAATCATTTACGTCAGGTGTTGCAACAAAACTCATAAATAAAATATCTCTCTTCTTGTTTGCTCCAACATCACCAGCTTTGTGAATTAGTTCTGCAGTATTGCATAAAAGAACGTCACCTAATTTTCCTGTATTTTTAAATAAACAATCTTCTACTTGCTTGTCTGATTCTTCTGATCTTAAATATTTCTCTCTGCTATAAAATTTTTTGAGTTTAATAAATTTTTTTGATTTTTCTTTTTTAACTAAATGTAATGGACCCTCATCTTCATTCACATCTTGTAAATTTATAAAAATTTTAAACATATTAAATACATAGCCATCTGTGTGATAGAAATTACTATAAGGCTCCATTTTTTTTGAAACAAAATAACTATTATTATTATATTCTTTTGAAGTTTCATAATTTCTTGAGATAGTAAGGTAAGCCAAATTTATTTTCTGATTGTAATATTTTTCAAGAAGTTTCAAATATTTATCTAAATCGTTATTAATTAATTTTTTAACAATTCCAAAAATTTTGGGTGTAATCTTAAAATTTATTTGATTATTTAATCCCGCGTTTAAACTTTGATCTTTTAATTCAGAATTAATTTCATCAATAATTTTACTATTAATTTTATTTAGTTTAGCAAATCCTTCTACATGATATTCTTTTACAAAATTTTCCTCGAGATACTTGTGATTGCAAATATTTTTTTTATAAAAATAATTAAATAGGTTTATCGAAAAATAATTTGCATTTTTAAATAACTTCAGTCCTAAAAACCAATTAAAATTTTCAATCGGTTTGAAAATTAATTTTTTCATATTTTGATTAGAATATAATATATAGATAATAATTATTTATCATATATAGATATTTAAAAATTTATCATAAATGACAATTAAAAAAAAGATTTTTTTCTTAATATTAAAGGTTACATTAATTTTAAACTTATACTTCCTTTATGCTCTAATTATAATTTTATATTCAAAAAAAATTCATGGTTCTAAAAATAACAAAAAAAAATTCTAGTTTTTAGAAAATCAGGTGGCATACACGATATAAAAGCATCAATTAATACAGGTTTGATTAAAAAAAATGTCTATGAAATAAATAGAGATATAATAAAATTTACATATAGATTTTATATTGATGATTTAGATGGTGAGCAATTTGAAAAGCTTGATGAGACATATTCAAAAAAATCAGTTGGATATTATATTTTTTTAAAAAATTCTTTTTCTTATTTAAATAAATTTTGGCATTTAGATACAATAATAGGATTTAATATTTTTTTCAGACCTGAATTTGAAGTTCAAAGGGTATCAAGAGATCTTAGAATAAAATATATATGTTGCCATAAAGAAGGTATTAGCAGTCTTAACTATTTAAAAGTTCTTTTCAAACTTTATAAAAGAATGAACATTAGTTTTTACGGTGAAAAAATATTATTTTATAATGATACAATCAAAAGTTTTATACAAAAATTAAATTTAATTGACTCAAAAAAATTAATAACAATCGGGTGTTCAAGGGCAGATAAACAATTCAGATTTTATAATAAAAGAAAAATTAACAAAGATATAAAAAAAATTATTTATTTTATAATGCCAAAATATTCAATATTACCATCATCAAAAAAAAATTACTTAAAAAACAAAAATATCACTCATGAAAACAAAATGTTAATTAATTGGGATAATTATAATTTAAAAACAACAAAATTATTGATTAAAGCCGCAGAGGAATATGGCAATAAGATAGAAATAATCTTTAAGGACAAAATAGGTTCTGGAAATAAAAAAATACAAAAAATAATAAATAAAAAAAATTTAAATAATATAAAATACATTAACTTTGGTAATAGTGATTATTTAATACAAAAAGTGGACATCGTAATTAGCTCGTATTCTACCACTACATTTGAGTCAATTGCTTCGGGGGCAAAAGTTATTGAGAATAAGATTGGTTTAACTAAGTTATCAAAATTAAATAAATATATAATTGATTACAACAATCAACTAATTAAAATTAATAATTATAGAGATTTAAAAAAATGCATAAATCAAAGTTTTAAAGATAAAAAAATAAAACAAAATTATAATTTACAATTGAAAAAATTATTAATTAAATATATCGGGAATGATGATGGTAAATCTTCAATCAGATTAGCTAAAGAAATAAGGTGATTTTGAATGAAAAGAGTTAAATATATTGCTATTGTTACTGCTAGAAAAAACTCTGAAAGAGTTAAAAATAAAAATTTAAAAATTATTAATAAAAAACCATTATTGCAGTTTAGCCTAACAGCTGTAAAAAAATCAAAAAAAATACAATTTGGATTTATCACAAGCGACTGTGATAAAATGATAAATCTAGCTTTGAAAAATAATATGAAAGTAATTAAAAGACCTCCAAAATTAGCAAGATCAAATTCTACTTCGGAAGACACATTAGAACATGCAATTAATTATATAATTGAAAAATCAAAGTTTTTTCCAGAAAATATTGTTTTTGTTCAGCCTACATCTCCACTTATGAATTATAAAGATCTTGATAATGGAATAAGTAAATTTATGAATACAAAGGCAGATAGTTTATTCTCATCATACAAGGCTAAATATTATATTTGGAAAAAAAGTAAGAAAAATTTAATATCATTTACTTATAATCATAAAAAGAGAACTGGAACGAAAAAATTTAAAGATCTAATTGTTGAAAATGGTGCCTTTTTTATTTTTAATACCGAAAAATTTTTAAAAAAAAAAAATAGATTATTTGGAAAGATAGAAACTTATGTTATGCCACGATATAGATCCTTTGAAATAGACTACAAAGAAGACGTTGAATTTTTAAATAAGTTAAAATTTTGATCTTTTGAAGAAAATATCCTCTACATATGCCTCAGCATCACTTGAAGATATTTCATAAATATATTTTGCAATTTTTTCAGGTTTAATGAAATATTTGTAATTTTGATTTTTTACTTTTTTACCCATATTTGTTTGCATACTTCCCATACTTACACATGTGTTAAAGATTTTATCTTTATTACATTCGGCATTTATAGATCTTACTGCTCCTAAAAGTCCATGTTTAGATGAACAATAAGAAATAGTATTTTGAAATCCATTATAACTCGAAGAAGATCCTATGCTTATTATCAAAACTTTTTTATTTTTAATTTTTTTTTTTTGCACTTGTTTATTAATTATAATGTTTGAAAAAAGATTAATTTTAAAATCATTAACTAAATCTTTATAGGAAAGCTTTCTGAGTCCATCATAACGAGAAACAGCACTGCAAATAATAACTATATCTGGATTATTTTTTTTATTAAAATATTTGTCAATTACTTTAATTACTTGAAATTCTTTTTTAAAATCACAAATATTCCAGTCAACCGTACTATACTTAAATTTTTTCTTAGATTTGTTAATGCTTACTTTGTTTGATCCTGTTGCGATGACTTTATAATTTTTTGAAATAAAAATTTTTAACAACTCATAACCTAAGCCACCTGAGGCACCAAAAATTAATACTTGTTTATTCATATATATTTAGGGTATAGCTTAATCTTAGTATCTAAAAAAATTAAAAAACTCAAATGTTTTAAATAATGCTGAACCTTAATATAAAGAATTTATTTAGTATTAACAAAAAAATTTGTATCGTGAGTGGTTCTTCAGGAGGATTGGGTAAGGAGATTTGTAAATGTTTATTGAAAAACGGTGCTGTAGTAATTGGTTTAGATGTCAAAAAAAATAATATAAATGCTAAAAAATTTCATTTTTATAAAATTGATTTAAATAATAAAATTAAATTAATTTCTCTTAGACAAGAATTAAAAAAAAAATTTAAATCAATTGATTCTATAATAAATTTAGCTGGAATTTCTAATCCTGATGATTTTGAATCAAATATAAGAAATAATTTAATAGGTCCATATAACTTAATTGATGTTTTTAAAGGTTCATTTGTGAAATCCAATGGGTCAATTGTAAATATCACTAGTCTGAATGCAGAGATGGGTTTCTCAAATAATCCAGGTTATAATAGTTCAAAAGGTGGATTGAAAATGTTAAGTAAAGCTTTAGCTAATGACTTGGCTACAAAAAAAATTAGGGTAAATAACATAGGACCTGGTTATTTTTTAACAAACATGACAAAAAAATTTTATAAGATAAAAAAAAAAAGAGAACAAAGATTGTCTAGAATTCCATTAAACAGATATGGAAATACAGATGAATTGTGTGGTGCAGTAATATTTTTTATTTCAAATGCATCATCATATATAACTGGTCAAGACCTTTATGTGGATGGTGGTTTGCTTCATAAAGGTATTTAAAAAAATTAATATGAAATTGGAGGATTAATAATGACTAAAATAAGTAATTTAAATAAAAAAATTAAAATATATGCTGATGGACCTGAGTTAAACCAAATAAATAAAAAAATCATTTTTAATATAGATGGTTACACATTTAATCCAAGCTTATTTAGAAAACTGGGAGTAAAGAATTATTTAGAATTTTGTAAGAAAATTTTAAAAAAATGTTCTAACAAACCAATATCATTTGAAGTCTTTGGCGATGATGAAGAAACAATGTTCAGACAAGCAATAATCTTAAATAAATTATCAAAAAACGTTTTTGTTAAAATTCCAATAGTTTATACAAATGGAAAAACAACAAAAAAACTAATCAAAAGACTAGTTCAAAAAAAAATAAAACTTAATATAACAGCGATTTTTACTTTCAAACAAATTAAAACTATTTTGCCAATAGTAAAAAACTCTAATTGTATTCTATCTATTTTTGCAGGTCGAATATACGATTGTGGTTTTGATGCTAAAAAAGAGATGCGAATAATGAATAATTTTATAAAAAAAAATAGTAAATGCAAAAGCCTTTGGGCAAGTTGCAGAATGCCTTATGATATAATTAGCGCAATAGAATCCAAAACTGATATAATTACAATGGGTATTCCAATGATTGAAAAAATTAAGAATTTTAAACTTTCTAAAGAAAAATACTCACAACTTACAGTAAAACAATTTTTCATTGATGCAAAAAAATCTAATTATAAATTATAATATTTTATGAAACTAAAAACAGGAGCTTGGAGTTTTGGGGGCAAAATTCCAAATAAATTTGAAAAACATATAGCAAAATCTGTTCCTCTTTATTTGGAAGGACATCAAATAATTGTCAGATTATCAGATTATTTTCTAAAAGATGGATCAATTTGTTATGATATTGGGTGCTCAACTGCAAATTTATTAAAAAAAATAAATAATCACAGTAATAAAAAAAAAATAAAGTTATATGGAATCGAAAAAGAAAAAAGCATGTATAATTATGCAAAATCTAAAATAAATGAAAAAAATATCAAAATTTTTAATAAGGATATAAAGCAAATCAAGTTAAATAAAAGTGACTTAATCATTTCATATTATACATTTCAATTTATTAACCCATCAATCAGACAAGATATATTAAAAAAAATTTTTAAAGCTTTAAATTGGGGAGGAGCTTTTATAATGTTCGAAAAAATCAGAGGGAATGATGCTAGGTTTGATAATATGTTAAATTCTTTATACCTTGATTTTAAAGAAGATAATAAATTAAATTCAAATGATATTTTAAGTAAATCAAAATCACTAAGAGGGATTTTGGAACCATTTAGTGACCAAGGAAACTTAGGGTTACTAAAAAGAGCAGGATTTAAAGATATTCAAACAATAATGCAATCACTGTGTTTTAAAGGGTATCTTTGTATAAAATGATTCAAAATTTTAAAATTCCAAAACCTACAGACTATGAAAAATTTTTTAAAAATCATGGCCTGAAATGGATGGTAGATTTATCAAAAAAAAAAGTATTTTTAAATGATAATAGAGTTAATGAGAATCCTCATTTACCAGAACTTAAAGATTTATATTTTTTATATCAATTAATTGTTCTTAACAACAGAACTACAGTATTAGAATATGGATGTGGATGGAGTACTCTGATAATGCACCTTGCTTTGCTAAAAAATGAGAAGAGATTTAAAAAAAAAGTCTATACCAGATGTGGAAATCCATATGAATTAATTTGTGTTGATAATTCAAAAAAATTTCTAAATATCTCAAAAAATAGAGTGATGAAGTATTCAAATAAATTTAGGAAAGTAAAATTTATTTATTCTGAAGCAAGAATGACAAAATTTAACAATAGATATTGTACTGAATATAAAAAACATCCTCTTTTAAATCCGGATTTTATTTACATAGATGGGCCAAGTCAGTGGACAGTAAAAAATAAAATAGAAAATTTTACAGTAAACCATTTTTCAATGATGCCAATGGTTTGTGATGTTTTAAAATTTGAACATTTCTTAACACCAGGAACCTTAATTGTTACTGATGGAAGAACAGCAAATGCAAGATTTCTAAAATCAAATTTTCAAAGAAATTGGAAACATGTTCATTTAAAATCTATTGATCAACATTACTTTTATTTAAATGAAAAACCTCTTGGAAAATGGAATGAGGAACAATTAAAGTTTTATAATAAGAAAAGTGGAAAATAAAAATTATTATAAATTTTTAATTAATATTGAAAAGAAAGTTTTAAAAAACTTTTCTAAAAACAAGAATCAATATCAGTTTAATAGTAAAAAAAATTTTCAAATTGATCCAGTTACAAAACTTGACTTAAAAACGGAAAAAATAATTAGAAATGAAATCAAAAAAAATTTTCCCAACACATCAATAGTGGGTGAAGAATATGATAACGAAATTTCTAAATCTGAATACGTATGGTATATAGATCCTATAGACGGAACTAAAAGTTTGATTATGGGTTTGCCTACATGGTCAATATTGATTTCATTATTCAAAGGAAAAACAAGTATTTTCAGTTATGCTTATTTCCCTGTCATTAAAGAAAGGTACTTTGCAAATCAAAAAAAAGTTTTTAAATATAAAGGAAATAAACAATATAAAATTAGCTGCAATTCAAAAGTAAAGTTAAAAGATATTAAACTTACAATAAATACTTTGCATTCATTAAGAAATAGAAAGGTTAATGATTTTATAAAAAATTATAAAGGTTTTTTTAAAATAACTGGTGTTGATGCCTATAATTTTTGTAGCATTGCTGGTGGAAAATATGACGTTTTAATTGAGTCTGGCTTAAAAATAGTTGATATAATGCCTATCTTAGGAATTGTAGAAAACTCAGGCGCTATTATAACTGATTGGAATGGTGGAACAAATTTTGAAGAAGGAAATGTGTTGGTATCACCTAACAGAAATGTCCATGAGAATTTTTTGAAAATGTTAAAAAGTTAATTTTTAATAATAACTGACCCTTTTTTTTCAATTAAAAAATCTACATGGTTTATTTTTAATAATTTTAATTTTTTTATTAATTCTTTTTTTTTATCTGTGACGACTAAAAAAAAACCTCCTCCACCTGCACCAATTAATTTACATCCACAAATTTTAAAATTATTATTTAAAATTGAGTACAAATATTCTATTTTTTTATTTGTAATTTTATTTGATAAATTTTTTTTTATAAACCAGTGTTTTTTAAAAATTTTACCTAGTTCTTTAAAATTACCAGAAGAAAAATTTTTCTTAATTGGGTAATTTAAATTTTTGATTTCATCATAATATTTATATTTTGAAATATTTTTTTTTTGAGAGTCTATTATTGTTTTTGATTTTCGTTTTACCTTTGAATAGACTAATATTAAGTTATTTTTGATTAATTTTTCAATCTTACTAGTAATTACATTTTTAAAAATATTTATTTTTTCTTTTTTAGAAATTTTAACTCTAATATAACCGCCTATCTGACTAGCAATTTGATCTTGCCATCCTCCGCTAATTTTACATATTTTTCTCTCTATTTGATAAGCATCTTTAATTATTTGTAAATTACTTTTTTTTATTTTTTTTAGTGACACTAGACAATTGATTAAACCTATTACCATTGAGCTAGACGTTCCCAATCCTGTTTGAGTTGGAACTGTTGAAAATGTACTTATTTGTAATTTATCTTTAATTTTATAAAATTTAAGTGTTTCTTTAATCAACTTGTTTTTAATACTATCAACATTATTGGTAAATTGAGTTTCTGTAGTCTGAATTAAGTAATTATTTTCAATACTCCTTCTTGAAACTAAAACGTATACATACTGATTAATTGCAACTGATGAAAAATCACCTCCCTTTTTTTTGTAATAGAAATCTATATCTGTTCCTCCACCTGATAATGGTATTCTGTAAGGCGTCTTTGAAATAATCACAAAAAATTATTTTATAAGTCCAAAATTTAAAATTTGGCCTTTTTTGATTTCTTTTTTTGCTCTTCTTCCTAAAATTTTATAATACTCTTTCGGCAAGATTCCTTTCTTTGAATGTACAAGTGCTGTTTTAACATTATCAAAACTTATCTTTTGATTTTTTTTAATAAATTTTCTTGATACAAATTTTCTTATCAGAACATTGTGCAAAGTTTTTTCAGATTTTAAAAATTTTTTTTCAGAACTACCAAGACTTATTTTTAATTTTCTTATGGTTTCAACCATATATTTAAAAGTATCAAATTCTAAAGAGGCTGCATGGTCAGGTCCTAACATTTTTTTATTAAGTGTTACGTGTTTTTCTATTACTTTAGCTCCTAGTATTGTTGCCCCAGCAGCACCTATTATTCCAGTGCCATGACCTGAAAAGCCTACCTCTTCTCCAAGAATTTTTTTAAGTTTGGGAATGCAATTTAAATTTTTATCTCTCTCATCACTTGGATATGCTGATGTACAGTGAAGGAAGATATGCGGTGTTTTATGCTTCTTGAATATTTTTTGAGTTTCAAGTATTTCATTATAAGTGCACATCCCTGTGCTAATGATAGTTGGTTTTTTGTGTTTGGCTACAAATTCGCAGAAATGGTAATTATTTGCGTCAATGCTAGCAATCTTAAAATAGTCTACGCCAATTTTTAAAAGAGAATTAAAACTATTTTCATCCCAAGGTGTAACTATAAAATCTAACTTAAGCTTTTTACAATATTTTTTAAGCTTTCTATATTCATTATCATTAAGCTCCAATCTTAAATCAGGATAAACCCATGTCCCAAATTTTTTTGACTTATGATGAATATCATTTTCATTTTTGCTTAGATAACCTGTTGATTTACCCAATTTGCTTAAATCATTTACTAGCTCATCTGCATCCCTTTTTTGAAATTTGACAGCATCAGCTCCGGCTTTCTTGGACTCATAAATCAATTTTTTTGCTAGTTTAAAAATTCCATTATGATTAATACCAATCTCGGCAATAACATATGGTTCTTTTTTAAATTTTATGTAATTTTTCATTTTCATTTTTTTATTTTATTAAATCGTCAAGCAGTTCAGCTACACAGTGTAAAATTGACATGTGGGCTTCTTGTATATACGCAGTATTATCACTTTTAACGTGGATACAAAGATCTGAAATTTTTTTTAAAGATCCACCTGTTTTACCCACTAAAGATATAACAAACATTTTTTTTTTTATAGCTAATTTAGCTGCACTTATCATATTTATGGATGCACCAGATTTTATGTCACCTCCACCTGTAGAAAGTAAAACCAAAACATCTCCTTTTCTTCCGTGTGCTTGGACTTGTCTTAAAAAATATGTATCAAAAGAAAAATCATTACACCAAGCGGTTATTGCTGGAAAAGAGTTGTTAAGAGATATTGCAGATATTGGTTTTCTATTTCTATCCTTGAATGTACATTGAAGTTCTCCAGTAAAATGGTCAGCATCAGCACAGGAACCTCCATTTCCACCAACTAAAACTTTGTTAGCTTTTCTTGTTTTTGATATTTTATCAGCAAATAATACGATTTCTTTCTCAAAATATTTTAATTCTTTGATAACATTAGAACTATTAATAAAATGTTCGTGAACTTTTTTTACAAGCTTATTATTTGAAATAGTCATATTTTAAATGAAATGCAAATTACATAATATTAATTTAATTTCAATATTATTATTGAAATAATCAACATATACTTTCAACAGCTTCGCAATATTTTGAAAACCTTATATATTCAAATGGTAAATCATTTAGTAATTTATCCATTGGATAATCATAACTAGTTTTAATTTCAACTGCAACTTTATTTATTTTTCCTTTCACTTTTTTTCTCATTAATAAACTTTTAAATTTTATATCAGTGTCTATAGTTATTCTAAACTGATCAGATCCAAAATATTCTCGATTATATTCAATTTGAATTACTTTTTTACATAAACCATAATCTTTATCATTAATGAATTTAGGATGATTTCCATTGGTTAATTCTATATTTTTTTTTGTTTTAAATCTTCCTTCAACTGAACTTAGTTTTTCCTCTAAAAAAAAAGTTTTATTTTCATCTAGTGGATAATGCCTTATTCTAATTTTTTTTCTTGGCGTTATTCCTTCTATTGATTCATTATACATCTGTAGAGCTTTATTATCATAGTATATAGAAGAAACAATTCGACTTGGATACATTTCATTAAATTTATTTTTAGCAAGCCATTCTTTAAAAAATAAAAAATTATTTAAATTAATTTTTATTTTTTGCTCTATTCTAAAACTCATAAAAATAACATTTATTTCTTAATTAATATTTTGTATTTCTTTTTTGTTTATCATAATTTTTGAAAATAAATCTTTTTGAATATTATTACGGAAATTTTGACATTTAAATTTCTGTGCCTCAATAAATCCACCAGGAAACTCTTGTTTTTTTTTATAAGAAGCTAGACAAGTTTCCACTTTTTCAATTTTTATTTCATCAACTAGAGTTGTCGATCCATCTTTACTTGCTAAACCAAGTTTTGAATTTTCAACATAAATAGAGTGCAAATTCAAAAATGAACCTTCTCCAACAGAAATTGCTTTATCACCACAAAATTTAAATAAGCCATTATTTATTGAATAATTTCCTCCTGAAAAATCTATGCAATCATTTTTGGCATTTTGAATTTCAACATTATTAATTTTAATCTCAGAATAGTCCAAATCTAAACTATCTGATAAAGAATTTTTTGATGAATAATTTTTGATTGTTCCATGAGATCTAATAAAATTAACTGTATCCTCACAAATTCCATTGTTTGTATTTATTTCAATATTTATAACTTCTATATCAATAAATGTAAGACAGCCAGTAAGATTGTTGAAATTGGCCAGATTTCCCATTGAATGCCCAGCAAAATTAATTTTCCAATTTGATATTTTTTTCCCACTAATTATAGCCCTGCCCTTTTTTTCAATTTGAGAAATTAAAATAATTTTTTTATCATAATCAATTTCAATATTAATTTGATCATTAATAAAAATTTGAAAATCGTTAATTTTTTCATACTGTTTAAAATTTCTAAAACTTTCACCTATAATTTTTTTATTTCCATAGTAATGATAATTTATATTTTTAAAGTCGTTTTTAAGTAAACTACGATATATATGGTTACATGAAGACAAATTTTTTTGTGATCTAAATATTTCTTTAATATTTCTTTCTTCAAAACAATTTTGATCATGGTGATCACAAATCTCAAGAGAGTTTATCGAATTAAAAAATACATGTTTTTGTTTTTTTGGATCATCTCTATTATTTTTAACTTTAATTTTAATTTTTTCATTTTGTTGCTGAATATAATTTAACCTTTTCAAGATTAATTTAAGTTTTGAAATAATTTCATTTGGTTTTAGGTTAATTCCATTGTTTGCTAATTTTTTACTGAATTTAATAGCATCTATGTTCTCGATTTTTTTTTGAATTTCATATGGTGAATTTTCAATAACATCAACCTCTTTTAAGTTCTGTAAAAAAAAATTATCATTTAAATTTTTATCATTAACAATTTTAGATTTTCCATCATTATAGATTGGTCTAAATATTTTCATAGTAGGGTCGTAATATAATGATCTATTGTATATACCTAATCCATGAGTGGCATTTAGCGCGATCATTATTGCGTTATAAGATAAAAATTCTTTTTTATTATCGAACTCATTTAAATTAATATCTATTAGATTATTTTTTTGGATTTTATATGAATTGTGTAATTTTGATAATCCCTCTGATGAAGAAATAAATTTTTCTTTTTGTAATTTAATCCATGATGAATTTTCTATTTTTAACATTGGATAATTTTTTGTATTGTTTGAAAAAACGTAAATTGGGCCTTCTCTCAACCGATATCTCTCCAAAAGTTCTTTAGTTAATTTTTCCTGGAAAATATATTTTTGTTTTTTTCCATTTATAAAAGTGTTTACATAGAAAGTCTTTGGAACAATAAATTCTAATTCATCTAACAATGTAGTTATAAATATCTCATTATCTCCACTTCTCGATTTTGGAAGCAACAACTTAAATTTTGTAATATTATTTATATGGCCATTTAATAATTTTATATCTAGGCTTGATGTAAAATTTTTTTTTGAAAAATGAAAATTTGACAATCCTGTAACTCTTATATCTGCTTTAAAATTACAAATTTCACCATTAATAAAGTCTACATCTATGTTTGATTTGTAATTTTTTTTATATTTTTGGTTAATTATATCATTTTCAGAAAATGCTTTGTAAATATTAAGGATATTTTTAAACCATTTGCGAGATTTATTAACCTCAATATTTAATTCTTTAATTTCAAAATTTTTTGTTGAGGAATTATTGTAATCATTAAAGCAATTATTTTTTTTTGAGGATAATATTTCTTTTGAGTAAGATGCATTAAAGCAAAAAAAAATTGATAAAAAAAAAATAATTAAAAAATAATTTTTTTTAGCTTTTAAATTCATATGAAATCAAGTCTCCGTTTTCTTTAATTTCATTTATTAAATTGGATGCATCATCTCTATTTTTAAAAGCAAAACTCACATTGCTTTTATCGGAAGATGTTTCGTAATTATGATAAATTACATTCAAATTATCTGTATACTTATCAGACTTTCCTTTAATAATAATATCAACTAGAAAGTTCCTATCACCTTCGTCAAAAGATAAATTTGAAATAAATTGATTTGTATTAAAACGGTTTCTAATCATGTTTAAAATGATTATGCAAAGAGTACAAAATCCAGTTAAAAAGATTCCCCACTTGTAAAAAACTGAACATGCAATTCCAATTGTTATTAATAAAAAATAAATAGTTAATTCTAAGGAACTTTTTACAGGATTTCGAAACCTAACGATTGATAAAGCTCCAACCATACCAAGAGACAAGGCTATATTTCCAGAAATTAATTTTGTAACCACAAAAGTAATAGGGGGCAATAACATGCATGTTAGTGTAAAATGATATGTAGCAGCCCATCTTTGATCGGCATATGTTAGAGAAAATCTTATAATTGCTCCTAACAAACTTGATAATAATATTGTAAATACTGTTTCAATCATAACTCAAAATAATTTTTTACATTAAATATATCTAATATCAATATTTAATAGATATATTTAAATTTACTTTTGTTAATTATTTAAACAACTCTTAAATAATATGATAATTTAATTAAACTAGCATTAAAGATATGATTATAAGTTTCATAATTCCTGTAAATAACAAAATATCACTTAATTTTTTTAAGAGACAATTTCAAAAAAAAATAAAAATCACGAAGTTTGTTGGTTATGAAGTTATAGTTGTTTTTGATGGTAAACCAAGTAGGCAAATCTTATCTTTAATAAAAAAAAAAATAACAAATAATTTCACATTCTATATATTAAAAAGAAAAATTGGACCAGGTATTGCAAGAAATGTTGGAATTAAAAAATCAAGAGGAAAAAAAATTGTTTTTCTAGATATTGATGATGACATTAATTTTTCTGAATTAAATAATCTTTATAAAGTTTGCACAAAACATGATGAAAAATTAATTGGATTTAACTATATGATAATAAATAATAAATCTAAAACTGATGTTCTAAAAAAAAATGAAAATTTTCTAAAATCAAAAAATAAAATTAAATATCTTTTAAAAAAAAATCTTTATAGAGAAATTTTATATTATGTTTTTGATAAAAATTTCCTCATTAAAAATGAAATTTTTTTCAAAAAAGGAGTCTATGAAGATCTATTTTTTATGTTCAAATTTTTTGTAAATTTTAAAAAAAAAATATATATATATAAGAATATTTTAGGTAATAAAAATAATACTAAAAAATCTATAACAAATTCAATTAACACTAAGTATATTAAAGATAAAATTATTGCTTGGATTGATATCAGGTCTTACTTAAAAGATGTAAGTTTTGATGAAAAACTTATTCAATATAGACTCAGATCAGAATTTTATGATGCACTGAATGCTAAAAATAAAATTAAAAATAAAGTAAACAGAAATAAATTAAATAAATACTTATTAAAAAATATTGATCAAAATATTAGTAGAAATTTTAGACCAAAAACTATAAAAGATCGATATTTAAAAAAAATTCTTAATGAAATTTAAATCTTGTAAACATATTGAAGATAATCTTTATATTGCCCCAAATGAAATAAGGTCTTGTTGTCAGAGATTTTTTTACAAAGGTAAAATTAGAGGTGATGCAAAGCTAGTTGATATTAATTCTGAAAATAATATAGAGGATATTAATCTTAAGCAAAAAAGAGAGCAGATGATAGCTAATTTGCAAAATGACAAAATAGACTCATGTCTTGGATGCCCTCATATTTACGAAAGTGAAAAAAAACCTGTAGTAAATGATCAAATTAAGTTTTTATCAATAGAACAACACTCAATTTGTAATTTGAGGTGCACTTATTGTAGTCCTGTATATTATGGTGGAATTAAAACAAAATACTCTGTCGTAAATTTTTTCGAAAAAATGAAGTCAAAGGGAAACCTAAAAAGCCTTGATGGTGTTGCTTGGGGCGGTGGTGAACCAACACTAGATAAATCTTTCAAAGATATTATGGAAATAATTGTAGATTATCTTGATGGCGAGAAGTATCATAAAGTATTTACTAATTCAGTAAGATATAATGAAACAGTAAAAAAATATATTGATGATGGAAAAATTTCAATAACTACAAGTGTAGATGCTGGATCTGAGGAACTATTCAAAAGGATAAGAGGAAGAGATAAATATAATAATGTATTTGAAAATTTGAAAAAATATTCCTCAAATAAGCCCGAACGAGTTACTATAAAATATATATTTACTGATGAGAACTATAATTTAAGTGAACTAGATGCGTTTATAAAAAATTGTGAAAAATACTCTTTAATTAATTGTTGTTTTCAAATTAGTCTTAATTTTAAAAAAGATAAAATACCATACAATATTTTAAAATCGATAATATACCTTTATGGTTCACTTCTTTCATTTGGAGTAAATAAAATTTTTATAGATGACCATATTATGTTTCGTCTTACTGAATTAGATGAAAAAACTTATAATAATATTAAAAATTTTTGTATCGATAAAGATTTGGATATACTTTTTGAAAACAATCATTCGAATAAGCCATTAATAATTTTTGGATGCGGCGAGATAGCAAAAACAATGATTGATAAGTCAAGATATTTAAAAAATAATAACAATTATTTTCTAGTCGACTCTTCACCAAACAAAATAGGATATTTTATGAAAGGAAAAAAAATAAATGATCCTAATTTTATAAAAGATAAAGATTATGGAATAATTATTTCATCAGCAAATACTTATAATGAAATTTATACAAATATAAAAAAGATACAAAACACAAGTGAAAATATAATTAATAAGCTGATGCTTTAAATTTATTTTAATAAATTTAAAATATGAAACAAAGTTTGCTTATCAGCTTCAAAACTTTGATTTCCAATATTATTATTAAAACTTAAAAATACTTTTTTAAATTTAAGTTTTTTTATCTTTATTTTTGTTAATGGATTAAATCCATCTTTATAAATATTAATAAATATTTTTTTTTTATTAAAATTTTTGTTGGAAAAAAATTTGTCATTAATTTCACACTCACCATCTAAATCGTAATAATTTTTGCTATTTGGACAGAACTCATCATTTAAATGAATTACTATTTTTGGAAGTTTGTTGTTCATGACTTTATAATAACTCGCTAAACCAAAAGTACTTGAAACAAAAATTATCTTTAGTTTTTTTCCTTTAAGCTTTTTAGAATTTTTCAGCAAATCTAATACAAGTAAGATAGATTTTACTGAATTTGGATAATTTATGTGGCATACAATTAAATTCCATCTATTTGTATCTCTTTCAAAATTGCTATATTCACTTACCAAAGATTCATCCATTCCAAATATTAATTTTTTTTTAGATAATTGTTTTCTCTCTGGAACAATCCAATCATAAGCCTCATAACCGGAGGGAAACTTGAATATTTTAGTTTTATAAATTTTTTTAATAAATTGATGAAAATTTCTGCAGTTATCATTGAATTCTTGAATTTTAAATTTTTTAAAATTTTTAATAATTTCTGGTGTATTATTTTTGATCTTAAAAGATTTTGTTTTAATATTATTTAAATGAAATTTTTTTTTTTCTATATTAAGAATATTGCACTTTGGACCTTGAGCAAGTATCCAAGGATTTTTTCTTTGAAGTTTTCTGGTAAATAAAAAATACTTTTTATAATCAGATAGATACACTTTGGCTCTACCTAAATTTGAAGATTTCCAAATTTTTTTTTTTTCTGCTAAATTTCCGACCTTATGAGAATTTGCTATTGCTGAGGGTGTGCTTGGTCTTACAGTAAAAACCCAATACATTTTCTTTTTTTTTTTAAAATTTTTCACCTTTCCAAAAAATAATTTTTTATATCTATAATCTACATTTTGAAGCTGATCAGCGTAATGATTAAATGGTGTCCAGTTTGGTCCTAAACCTAAGCTAATGTTGAGAAAATTTTTAACTTTAAGAAATCTCTCATAAATACAATCTTTACCAAAAGATGATTGAGGCAAATTGTAGAATAATTTTTTTACTTTTGGTCCTATGCCTGCCATAGACATCATCGGATCTATAGATCTAATTACGCCCTTTTGTTTTAAAAAATAATTTGGAAATGGTCCTATTTTAGCCTTTGTATTCTTTAGATCATATGTTTTTTCCTCAAAACCACTAAAACTATAAGAATAAGTTGGTACGAATATATTACCTTTCGGTCCTATTATTTTTTTTATTATATCCAAAAATATCTTATTTAAATTCTCACCTTTCTTTTTATCTTTTAAAATTCCGAACATACCCAAACTTGTTGTCAAATAAGCTGAACTACCGCTCTTTAAACCAAGTTTGTTAAGACATTTTATTATATCTTCTTTAGTGTAGTAATAATTATGATTATTATAATTTTTTTTCATTTTTCTTTAAAATAATCTTTGCCACACCATTAATTGTTCTAAAATTATCTGATTGAGTGTCTCTTGGTGTTAGTTTTATTTTAAATTTTCTTTCAATTTCCAAAATAAAATTTATTAAATTTACCGAGTCTATAATACCTTCATCAATAAACCAGTAATCAAATTTTTTTTCTAATTTGTTTTCAGGTATTTTTTTTGTTTTTTCAACTATTTTTAAAATTTTTTTTTTTATAATAATATTTTTCATATAATTTATATATTATATTAATTTAAATTATGATTCTAAGATTATTTTTAAATAATGTAAAAAAACATCCTGGAAAAATAGCATTCAAAAAAAAGGGAGAGGAAATTAACTATAAGGAATTAGCTTTATTGTCCTTTAAATACGCAGCCATTCTAAAAAAAAAGAAAGTCAAAAGAGTTGCAACACTTCTTGAAAATAATTTTGATCATATAGCTTTATTTATAGCATGTTTGATAAACAAAATTGAAATAATGCCATTGATTGAGGATATTAATTTTATAAATTTTTTGAAATCTAATAATAAAAAAGATTTGTTGATTACTAATAAACAAAAATTAAAATTAAAAAAAAGTTTAAATATTGACGAATTAAGAAAACAAAAAAATGTCAAAGAACTAGAATTCCCAAAAATAGATATCAAAAAAAAATTTAACTACATAGTAACATTTACATCTGGTACCACTGGAAATCCAAAGACTTTTAAATTATCAAATATAAATAAATACAATCGAGCCTATCATTCAATCAAATATTTTAAATTCAATAGAAATGATATATTTTATATGAATACATCTCTAAGATTTACAATTTCTCAAAGAATTTTACATTCCACAATTATGCTTGGAGCAACCTGTGTTTTGAGTGATAGATTTTCAACTTTAAACTTTAAAACAGATGTAAATAATTTTTCAATAACTAGAGTTTACTGCATTAGCAACCACATAACACGAATAGCAAATAGTAATATTTCACAAAAAAAAATAAATAGTCTTAAAACATTAATTTCCACCTCTGATACATTGCAAGTCGACACAAAAAAAAATTAATTAAGAAATTTAAATTTGATATTTATGAAGTTTTTGGTGCTGCAGAATGTGGGGTGCTTAGTTCTTTGTTAATTAAAAATAATGCTTTTATCGACTCAGTTGGGACTATTTTAGATGATACACAACTAAAAATTTTAAATAAAAATAAAAAAACGAGAATTGGTAAAATAACTTTCAAAAGTCCTAGAATTTATGATTCCTATGGGAAAAAATTTTTTCAAACAGGAGACCTTGGTTTTACAAAAAATAAAAATTTATATTTTGTAGGAAGAGAAAAGGATATTATAAAATCTAGTGGAATTTTTGTGTACCCTAAGTTAATTGAGAATAAATTAAATTCATTAACTTTTGTTAGGAGTTGTGCTGTCATTGGAATAGAAAATAAATACTATGGGGAACTGATAATTGCAGTTTTATTGTTAAATAAAAAAGTAAATATAGATTATTTTTACAAATATAGTTTAAGAAATTTATCTAAAGATCAAAGGCCACACCTCTTTTTGATTGAAAAAGATTTTCCTAAGAATAAACAAGAAAAAATAGTAAAAAGCACCCTAAAAAAACAAATTATTAAAAAATATAAATCAACTTTTGAAAAATTTGATGTAAGTATTTAATTATGTTTGAGTTAAGTTAGAAATTAATATACACAAATTTTAAATTCTTGATGAACTATAATATCCTTAAAAAAAAAATAAATAATCAAAAAGCGAAAATTGGTATCATAGGTCTGGGATATGTTGGCCTTGATCTTATACTTTTACTTTCAAAAAAAAATACTGTTTTTGGTTTTGATAAAAATAATAAAAAAATAAATCTGCTAAAAAAAAATAAATCATACATTAGCTACATAAAAAACAGTGATATAAAAAATTTCACTCAAAAAGAAAATATTACATCCGATTTCAAGAAAATTTCTAAATGTGATATTGTCATTTTATGCCTTCCTACTCCTTTAAAAGAAGGAAAAGTCCCAGACCTGAGTTCCATTCAAAATGTTATTTCAAAAATAAAAAATTATTTACGAAAAGGGCAACTAATTGTCCTAGAAAGCACCTCATATCCAGGCACCACACAAGATGAAATTATTAATAAAGTACATGAAAGATTTAAAATAGGTAAAGAAATATTTGTTGGATACTCACCAGAAAGAGTAAATCCAGGTAGTAAAATTCAATATACAAGTATCCCAAAAATTATAAGCGGAAAAACTAGTAAATGTCTAAAATTAACAAATATTTTTTACTCTAAATATTTCAAAGTTGTAAAAATGAAAAATATAGAATCAGCAGAACTAACTAAGCTTTATGAAAATATTTATAGATCAGTAAATATTGGTTTAGCTAACGAAATGAAAATTATTTGTGATAAACTTTCATTAAACATTTATGAAGTCATTGAAGCTGCCAAAACAAAACCATTTGGTTTTTCAGCTTTTTATCCAGGCCCCGGGTTAGGTGGTCATTGTGTTCCCATAGATCCATTTTATTTATCATGGAAAGTTAAATCATTAGGATTAACAACTAGATTTATTGAGTTGGCAGGTGAAATTAACAATAATATGCCAATTTGGATTGTAGATAAAATAAATCAAGCTTTAAATAATAAAAAATTAAGTTTAAGTAAATCTAAATTACTGATTGTTGGACTTGCATATAAGAAAAATGTTAATGATTTGAGAGAATCTCCATCAATAAAGATATCTCAACTTCTTAAAGCTAAGAAAGCAAATTTAAATCTATTTGATCCATTATTTGATAATAAAGAAATTTCTAAAATTTATAAAAAAATAAAATTTTTCAAAAAAATTAATTACAAAAATATAAAAAAATACGATGCAGTAATAATTATAACTGATCATGATACTATTAATTATGAAAAATTATACAAATTTTCGAAACTAATTATTGATACAAGAGGAAGATATAGCTCTTCTAAAAAAAAAATTTTATCAATTTAATGAAAGCATATATCTTTGTTCAAGCAAGAATGAACTCTAAAAGACTTCCTGGCAAAGTCTTAATAAAAATAAAAAAGGTGCCAGTTCTGCAACTTGTTGTAAATAATTTAAAGAAAGTAAAATTTAAAAAAAAAATTATAATTTTATGTTCTAATCAAAAAAAAGATGACAAAATATTTAAGTACTGTGAGATAAACAAAATAAAGTGTTTCAGGGGCTCTTTAAATAACGTTTACAAAAGATATTTAGATGCACTAAATAAATACAAATGTAAATCATTTATAAGAATTAGTGCAGATAGTCCCTTGATAGACTCTAAAATAGTTGATCTAATTTATAATAAATATAAAAAATTAAAAAATTATGATATAGTAACAAATTGTTTAATCCGAACTTTTCCCAAAGGCCTTAGTGTAGAAATGATAAATTCATCGACTTTTTCAGATAATTACAAAAATGTTAAGAAAAGCAAACATAAAGAACATATTACATCATATTTTTATGATAATAAAAAAAAATTTAAAATTTTTAATCTTACGACGAAAAAAAAATATAAATTAAAAAAATATGCTTTAGATAATCATAATGATTTAATAAAAATAAAAAAATATTTAAATGAAAAAAATTAATGTTGGAGTTATTGGCTTAGGTATTGGAGAACGACACCTAGAAACCTTAACAAAATCTCATGTTGTTAACAAAATTAAAATTTTTGATATAAATAAAAAAAAAAAAAATCTTTTGTCAAAAAAATATAAAGTTGGAAGTTACGAAAATCTAAATCAAATTTTCAAAGATGATAATATAAATTTAATAATAGATTCAAGTTATGATAACTGCCATTATGATCATATAATTAAATCTATCAAAGCAAATAAGAGTATTTTTGTTGAAAAACCAGCCTTTCAATTTGTTCATCAGGCAAAAATGTGTGCAAAATTATTAAAAAAAAATAAAAAAATTTTCTTTGGTACTAATTACATATTAAGAGCCTCACCAAGATTTAAAAAATTAGAAAAAATGATTATAAAAAAAAAATTAGGTGATATTTATCATATTGAAGGTGATTACAATTACGGTAGATTAAAAAAATTAACAAAAGGATGGAGGGGTAAAATACCTTATTATTCAATAACATTGGGTGGTGGCACACATATTATTGATATAGCTTCATTTTTAATTAAAAAAAAAATTATTCAGGTAAAATCATTTTCAAATAAAATTGTAACAAAGAAATCTACCTTTAAATTTGATGACAATGTTGTTTCAATCCTTAAATTTGAAGATAATGTTATAGGAAAAATTTCAAGTAATTTTTCTTGTGTTTATCCTCACTTTCATAAATTAAACATTTACGGGTCGAAAATGACTTTTGAAAATTTTAATAATTACGCAAAATTTTATACGAAAAGAGACTCGAATGATAATTTTGTAATTAAGGATAAATATAAACCAAGCCATAAAGGTGAAATACTAAAGGCTTTTTTGAAAGATTTTATTAATAAAAAAAACAGAGAGTATTATTTAGAACAAGTTTTTAATGCAATGTCAGTTGGTTTTGCTATAGAAGACTCTTTAAAATCTAACAAAACAGTAAAAGTTAAATACATAAAATGAAATTCCTTTTGGAAAACCTAATTTAGGGAATTTAGAAAAAAAAGCAGTAATTAAAGTTTTAAACTCACCAATTTTAACACATGGGTCAAACTCACAAATTTTTGAAAAAATTTTTTCAAAAAAATTTAAAATTCCATACTCAACTTGTGTGTCGAGTTGTACTGCTGCTCTTTATCTTAGTTATTTAGCTATAGGTGTAAAACAAGGTGATGAAATTGTTGTACCAAACCAAACACATGTCTCAACTATTCATGCTTGTGAAATATTAGGTGCTAAACCAATATTTATTGACTCTGATAATCAAACAGGAAATATGGATGTAAATAAAATAGAAGAAAAAATTACAAAAAAAACAAAAGCTATAACTGTAGTTCATTTTCTAGGTAAGCCTGTAGATATGGACAATGTTATTAAAATTAAAAAAAAATATAATCTTTTTTTGATTGAAGATTGCGCACTTAGTATTGGTTCAAAATATAAAAATAAATATGTTGGTACCTTTGGAGATTTTAGTTGTTTTTCATTTTACCCAACTAAACATATTACGACTGCTGATGGGGGTATGCTATGCTGTAAAAATAAATTATTATATAATAAAGTAAAATTGCTCAAAGGATTTGGTGTTAATAAAAACTTTAATGAAAGGAAAATACCAGGTAATTATGATGTAAAACTAGTCGGGCTGAACTTTAGAATGGATGAATTAAGATCTGCACTTGGAATTAATCAACTAAATAAATTAGAAAACTTTATTAAAATTAGAAAAAAAAATTTTCACTTCTTAAAAGAAAAATTAAGTAAAATTAAAAACATAGAAATTTTAAATACAGAATGTAGTAATGAATTTAAAAGCAGTTACTATGCAATATGTGTAATATTAGAAGGTAAACTCAAAAAAAGAAGGTTTGAGATTATTAAAAAATTGAACAAATATGGTATCGGAACAAGCATACACTATCCTAAAATAGTTTCAGATTATATTTATTATAAAAAAAAATATAAAATTTCAAATAGAAAGTATAAAAACTCCTCGAAAATAAGTTACCAATCATTCAACCTTCCAATTGGACCTCATGTTAAAGTAAATAATTTAAAATACATTGTTTACATATTAAAAAAAATTACTAAACAGTTACAGTAATGAGAGAAAAAGTTCTTATAATTGGTGGTGCAGGATTTATTGGACATAATCTAGCTATTTTTTTGAAAAAAAAAAACTTTGAAGTTTCAATTGTTGATAGTTTGTCAGTAAATAATTTTATTAGCTTGCGAAAAGAAAACTCTAAAAATCAAAAATTTTATCTTGAATCTCTTAATCAAAGACAAGAACTGATAAAAAAATATAAAATTAGTCAAATTATAGAGGATGCAAGAAATTATCATTCAATAACTAGAATCATAGAAAAATTTAAGCCTAATTATTTAATTCATTTAGCTGCAGTTGCTCATGCGAATGTATCAAATAAAGATCCGTATTCAACATTTGATCATAGCATGAGAACGTTAGAAAATTCTTTAGATGCATGTAGGTCACTAAGTTATCTTAAAAGATTTATTTATCTTTCATCAAGTATGGTATTTGGTCAATTTAAGAAAAAAATAGTTACAGAGAAAGAAATATGTAATCCTCTTGGGATTTATGCAAGTTTAAAGTTTGGATCTGAAAAATTAGTTCAAGGATATAATCAGGTATTTAAGATGCCTTATACAATTATTAGACCATCTGCACTCTATGGTGAAAGATGTATAAGCGGAAGAGTGGTTCAAAAATTTATTGAAGCAGCGCTCAAAGGAGAGGATTTACAAGTGGTTGGCGATGGTAAGGAATATTTAGATTTTACCTATATAGATGATTTTTTACAAGGAGTATATTTATGTATGACTAAAACAAAATCACTTAATGAAATTTTTAATATCACCTACGGAAGATCAAGAAGTTTATTAGAATTAGTAAATATAATAAAATCCAACATTCCTAAAGTTAAAATTAAATATGTTAAAAGAGATAAACTAATTCCTTACAGAGGAACCTTATCTGTAAATAAAGCAAAGAAATTATTGAACTATAAACCTGTTTTTAATTTAGAAAAAGCAGTACCTAAATATATAAATTGGTATGTTGATTCAAAATTTTAACACTAGTAAAAAAATTTTTTTAATTGCTGAAATTGGAAATAATCATGAGGGTAATTTAAATCTTGCAAAAAAACTTATATACTTAGCAAAAAAAAATGGTGCGGACGCAGTAAAATTTCAATATATAAACCCAAAAAATCTTGTTAATCGGAAAATTTATCCTGAAAGAGTAAATTTTTTAGAAAAAGTATGTTTAAAGTATAGTGATTTTATAAAACTGAAAAAATATGCTCAAAAATTAAAAATCTTTTTTTTATGCTCTATTTTTGATTATAATAAAATCAAAAATTTTTCAAAAATTCTTCCAGCTTTTAAAATAGCCTCTGGAGAAAATAATTTCATACCAAATATATTAAATTTAGCAAAGTTTAGAAAACCTATTTTGATATCTACAGGAATGTTGACAAACAAAGAAATAGACAGGCTAATGGAAAAACTTTCTAAAAATAAAAATATAACAAACAAAATTTGTTTACTTCATTGTGTATCAAATTATCCAGTATTAATTAAAGATGCTAATCTTTCAAAAATCCAATATTTGAAAAAGTACAAAGTTCAAATTGGGTATTCAGATCACACTTTAGGTATTAATGCTTGTCTTGTTGCGGCTTCCTTAGGGGCTAGAATTATAGAGAAACACTTTACAATTGATCACAATTATAGCAAATTTAGAGACCATCAACTATCAATGAATCCAGAGCAGTTAAAATTACTATCAAGATCTCTCAAAGAAATTAATATTTTGCTAGGAAAAAATGAAGATAAAATATCCTATGCTGAAAAATTAAATATAAAAAATAGTAGAAGAGGCATATATGCAAAATATACATTAAAAAAAAATCAAAAAATTAAAAAAGATGATTTATTAATTCTTAGACCAGAAGGAAATATTAGTGTTGATAAAATTAATAAGATAATAGGTAGTAAAACAAAAAAAGAGATTAAAGAATTAACAGAAATTAATTTTCAAAATACATACCAATATTAAATGTGTGGATTTTACACAATTATAAGTAAACCAAAAAAATTTAAATTTAACGAAATTTTAATTAATAAGTATCTTAATCATAGAGGACCTGATTCACAAAAAAAATTCTCACACTCTGGAAAAATTAATTTTTTAACTAAATTTTACCGTCTATCTATCATAGATAGATCAAATAAATCAGATCAACCATTTAAGTTCAAAAACTTAATAATTTCATTCAATGGAGAAATATATAATTATTTGGAAATTAAAGAATATTTAAAAAAAAAATTTAATGCTAAATTTAAAACCTCTGGTGACACAGAAGTATTAATTCAGTTTTTATATTATGAAGGGATAAAAAATATACATAAACTTGAGGGTATGTGGTCTTTTATTTTGTTTAATATCGCCTCAGAGAAAACAATAATTTGCAGAGATAGATTTGGAGAAAAAAATTTATATTATTTTAAAGATAAAAAAGAAATTCACTTTTGCTCTGAAATAGCTGCATTAATAAAAAACTTAAAATTAAAAGAATTTAATCTAGACTATATTAGTAAATACTTATTTTGTAGCTATCGTTACTTATTTTCTAAAAACCAAACTCTATATAAAAATATTAAATTTGTTGAACCAGGAACATATATAATTGTTGATAAAAACCAAAAATTAAAAAAATTTAATTATTTTAAGAAATTAGACGATTCAAATAAAAAAAATTTCTCAAGAAATAAAATTATAAAAAATATAAGACAATTACTTACTAATACAGTCAGCAAAAGTATGAGATCTGATGTAAAATTAGCATTTTGTTTGTCAGGTGGTGTTGATTCAAGTGGTCTTGCTGCGATTGCAAAAAAAAAATTAAACAAAAATATCAAAACTTATACTATTTTTTCTGATGATAAAAAATATAATGAATTTAATTCAGTCAAAAAAACAATAAAAAATCTTAAAATAAAAAATCATCAATGGATTCATTTGGATAAAAAAAATACATTAAGCAATCTTAAATTAATTTTAAAAAAGAGGCTTGTTCCTTTACCAACTTTTACTAGCTACATTCAATGGCATTTAATGAAGAGAATTTCTCAAGATGGATATAAGGTTGTAATAAGTGGAAATGGATCAGATGAGATCTTTTCTGGATATTATGATCATTATCTCTGTTATTTTTCTGATGTGAAATCAATTAAAACTAAAAATAAAGAAATAAAATCATGGGAAAAAAATATTCTACCTTTAATAAGGAATAAAGATTTTAGAAATTCTAGTTATTTTAAAAAAAACAAATATCCAAATTACCTAAATTCATTTGAAAATGATTTAGCTAAAAAAATCATGATTAAAAAAATAAATTTTATAAAATTTAAAGAAAAAAAATTTTCTAAATCTATTTTAAAAAATAGAATGAAAAATGAAACTTTTAGAGAAAGTCTTCCAGTTATTTTAAATGAGGAGGACTTAAATTCAATGTTCTTTTCTATAGAAAATAGATCGCCATATTTGAATAATAATCTTTATAAATTTATGGAAAAAATTAAGGTAGAAAAATTTATAAATAATGGATATGCAAAATCACTACTGAGAGATAGCCTAAAAAATATTGCTCCAAACCATATTATTAATAATTATGAAAAAATTGGTTTTAATATTGCAATTGATGAAATTATTAATTTTAATTCAAACAAAATCAGACATTTCTTATTAACAAAATCTAAAATTTATAAATATATTAATTATTCAATGATTTTAGAAATATTCAATGATAAGCGTAATATTGAAAAATATAAAAACTTTTTGTTTAAACTTCTTAACTTAAAGATAGTAATAGATAATATATGAAAATATTAGGTTTAAATACTATTGGATTTAATACATCAGCTTCTCTTGTAATTAATGGAAAATTAATTGGATCTATAGAAGAAGAAAGATTGAATAGAGAAAAAAGAACGAGAAAGTTCCCCATAAAATCAATTAGCTATCTATTAAATAAAAATAATTTAAAATTTGAGCAAATTGATGCATTGGCTATATCTTGGAATCCTTTAATTAATTTGGAGAAATTTAATTTTAGTCAATCAGAGGATAAATCTTTCATACCAAATATAACTTTTTCTGTGCCAAGCTATGTCTTAAAATTAAATAGCGATAAAACTCCGGATTTTTTTGTCCAAGATTTAAAGTTTAAAAAAAAAACAATAAAGATTTATTATATTAATCATCATATTTCTCATGCAAGCTCTTTCTTTTTTTCGGGATTTGATAATTCTGCAATATTAACTTTGGACGCATTTGGTGAAAAACAATCTGGAGGTTTTTATATTGGAAAAAAAAATGAAATAAATAAACTTGACAGTTTTTATTTCCCTCACTCTTTAGGATCTTTTTATTCTACATTTACCGAAATTTGTGGTTTTCAACCTCAAAGTGACGAATGGAAATTAATGGGCGCAAGCGCATATGGAATTAAATCAAATAACATTTTTTATAAAAAAATTAGAAATTTAGTTGATTTATATAAAAATGGAAAATTTGAATTAAATTTAAAATATTTTAATCATTATATGTTTCATAGACCGTATTTTTTCAACAAAAAATTACTTACACATCTCAATATTAAAAAAAATAAAAAATCAAATTTAAGCCAAAAATATTACAACCTTTCATATGCAGCTCAAAAAGTGTTTGAAGATATATTGTTCAATTCATTAAACGCCCTTTATAAAAAAACTAAAAGTAAAAATCTTGTTTTTGCAGGTGGCTGTGCTTTGAATTGTTTGGCAAACGGTAAAATAATAAAAAAAACAAGATTTGAAAATATATTTATTCCCCCTGTTCCAGATGATAGTGGAGCTGGGTTAGGAGCAGCTTTTTATTTAAATAATCAAATTTTAAGAAGAAAAAGATCTTATGTAATGAAGAATAATTATCTAGGTCCTTCTTACACTAATAATGAAGTTCTTTCAGTGTTAAAAAAATATAAACTTTCATATGAATATATTAGCAACCCTAGTTTGGTTGGAGCAAAACTTATTTCAGAAAATAAAATAATTGGATGGTTTCAAGGATCTCTTGAATTTGGTGATAGAGCTTTGGGAAATAGATCAATTCTAGCTGATCCAAGAAAAAAGGATATTAAATCAAAAATTAATAAAATTGTAAAATATAGAGAACCTTTTAGGCCATTTGCTCCAGCTGTTCTAGATGAACATGTAAAAAACTACTTTACAGAATACCAGGAAAGTATTTTTATGGAAAAAACTGTTAATGTTAAGAAAAAAAAACAAAAACTTATTCCTGGAATTGTACATAAAGATGGGACGGCAAGATTACAAACTGTAAAAAAAATAAATAATCCAAAATTTTATAAACTAATAGAAGAATTTTACAAATTAACTAATATTCCTATGGTAATTAATACAAGTTTAAATTATAAGGGTGACCCAATTTGCAGCAGTATAGAGGATATACTTAAAACTTTTTACCTCAGTGGATTGGATGTAATAATTATTAACAATTATATTATAGAGAAATGAAAAGAAAAAACGCAGAAAAACAAGGATCAATACTTTATTCAAAAAAGAACTTATCTTTAAATGAAAAAAGAGCAGAATATTTTGAAAATGCCAAAGGATCAACGCATGATAAAATTAATTCATTTACAAGATTTATATCAAGGCAAAATATTGCAAAACTTGTTGCCCAATTAAAAATGATAGAGATGACGCAAAACAACTTAGGGGATATTGTTGAGGCTGGAGTATATTATGGGTCAGGTCTGATGGGATGGGCTAATATTTTAGCTAGCTTAGAGCCTTATAACTATCAGTGTAAGATTATTGGGTTTGACACTTTTAAAGGTTCTACTGGTGTGAGCAAACATGATAATAACAAATCAATTAGAAGACGTGAAGGAGAGTATAAAGCCGAAGTATTTGAAGACTTAAAAAAAAGTATCTCTTTATTTGATGAAGATAGGCCTTTAAATCATCTTCCTAAAATAGAAATTATTAAAGGAGATATATCGAAGTCATCAAAAAGTTTTGCGATTAATAACCCGCAGACAAATTTAAGAATTCTTCACATAGGTATGAATTTATATAAACCAACTTTAATTACTTTAAAAAATTTTGAAAAATTTTTTTCAAAAAATACTATTATAGCAGTTGATGGTTTAAACTATAGCACTGGTGGCTGTATGAAGGCTGTTAGAGAAGTTTTTAATTTGAAAAATCATGAATTAAAAACATTTGATTTTTATCCTAATTTTACTTATTTCAAGATTTAATAAAAATAAATTAAAATTTTTAAAATTTAAATTTAATAAAATGAAATGTAAAATTTGCGAACATAAAATCAACTTAATTGCATCATTTACAAATCCTCAAAAAAACGAAAAAATTTTTACTAGCTTAAAAAAATTTAAGAAAAAAATTTATAATTGTCGAAAATGTGGGCATCATTTTATTGATAGTTATAATTATAAATTAAATGATGAAATATATAAAAGAGATTATGGGACTAAAGCTTATGGAAACTTAGAAAATAAATTCAACAAAATTATAAAATTAAATAAAAATAAATCCTCAAATTATCATAGAAAAAAATTTTTATTGAAACATTTATTAATAAAAAAAAAACATCAGCTTTTAGATTTTGGTTCTGGTTTGGGAATATTTCCTTACTCTATAAAAAAAAATTGTAATTGTTACTTTTATGAAAAAAATTTATTAACTAGAAACTTTTGTATTAAGAAATTGAAACTTAAATTTGTTAATCTTAATAAAATTAAAATAAGTAAATTCAATTTTATTACTTGTAATAAAGTATTAGAACATCTCAACTTTGATGATATGTCAAAATATATGAAAATTTTTAAAAATAGTTTAAAAAAGAATGGAAAAATTTATATTGAAGTTCCATCTACAGATGCTGCAAAAAAAGGGTATAATAGGCAAGAATTTTATTCTGAACATATAAATATTTTTTCAAAAAATTCAGCAAAGAAATTTTTTTCTAAGTGTGGCTTTACAATAAATAAATTGCTTTCAATTAAAGAAATAGGAGGAAAATTTACTTTAAGAATAATTTTGTCAAAAAAACTTTAAAATTAAATAAATTGATCTATACAAAACTATGACATATTTAAATGAAAATTATACTTATTGGCAAAAAGGATACAATGCTCCAAATGTAGAGTCATTTATTTTTAGATTTTATGGATTTTATCTTAAAGAGAGACAAAATCTCAAACTTATAGATTTTGGGTGTGGTCAAGGAGCTGCTGTTAATTTTTTTAATAATTCTAAAATAAATAGTATAGGTGTGGATATATCAAAAAAGGATATTAAAAATGCAAAAAATAAATATCCTAAGTATAAGAATAAGTTTATTTGTATAAATTCTTATGAGGATTTAGATGTTAAAAAAAACTACAACAAATTTGATGTAGTTGTTGCATCACAGTCTTTATATTACCTATCAAACTCAGATTTTAAAAAATTAATTATAATTTTACACAAAATTTTAAAAAAAGATGGAATTATATTTGCAAGTATGATTTCACATAAATCAACTTTATATAAAAACTCTAAAAAATTTAAAAATGGTCTACGTATAGTAACAAAAGATAATAAAAGAAAATTTCCCAAACATTATATTAATTTTACAAAAGATTATAGCTCAACTTTACATAAGTTTTCAAAATTTAAAAAAATAGATCTAGGATATTATTCAGTTTGTTTTGATAGACGCAATGATGGTAATCATCATTATGTTTTTATTGGCAAAAAATAACATGATAAAAAAAATTGAAAACTACTTTGACAAGCTGTTTCCGTTAAATAGAAGTATAACTGGTGAAGATTATCAAAAGTCTATTAATATAATTTCAGAAATAATTCCACTTAAGAAAACTAATTTTGCTACAAATAAAAAGATTTTTGACTGGAAAATTCCAAAAGAGTGGAATGTTAAAGAGGCTTACATAAAAGATGAATACGAAAAAGAAATAGTTAATTTTAATAATAACAATCTACACTTAATGGGATATTCAGAAAACATTGACTCAAAAGTTACTTTTAAAAATTTAAGAAAAAATCTTTATTTTATAAAGAAGATGCCTAATGCAATTCCATATGTAACATCTTATTATAAAAAGAGATGGGGGTTTTGTTTAACTTACAATCAATTTAAAAAAATAAATAAAAAAATAAAATACAAAGTAAAAATAAACTCTTCTCTCAAAAATGGAAAACTTACAATCGGTGAATCATTTTTAGAGGGAAAAACTGACAAAGAAATACTAATATCTAGTTATTTATGCCATCCCTCTATGGCTAACAATGAATTGTCAGGCCCTTTAACCCTCGCCTTTCTTTATGATAAAATTAAAAATAAAAAATTAAATTATTCAATAAGATTTATAATTTGTCCTGAAACTATAGGTTCAATTGCATACTTAAATAAAAAACAAAAAAAATTAAAAAAAAAATGTATTGGGGGATATCAAATAACATGCTGCGGACTTAATTCTAAATTGGTATACAAAAAAAGTAAAAAAGGGAATAGTTTAATAGATATTGCAATGGCTAAAAATCTAAAAAAATATAAACATGATAGTTTAAATTATTTTCCATTTGGAAGTGATGAACGACAATATAATTCACCAGGCATCGATATACCTTTTGGAACTTTTATGAGAGTAAATTTTGATGGATACAAAGAGTATCATACATCTTTAGATAATAAAAAAATTATTAATTTTAATAAACTAAAAGAAAATATTAAAATTTTAGAAAATGTGATTTTATATATTGATAAAGCCAAGTTTTATAAAAGAACATTACCCTTATGTGAACCCTTTTTAAGTAAGAGGAAACTTTATAGTACTCTATCAAAATATACACATTACTCAAAAATAGATAAAATTGTTGAAGCTATTTTTTGGATACTAGCTTACACAGATGGAAAAACATCAGATATAGAGATAATAGATATATCTAAACTTAAATCTAGTCATGTTTATGAGGCAATTAAAATTCTGCTTAAGAAAAATATGATTAAAGAGCTTTAAATCGAAACAATTTTTATCAATCTATATACCTAAGCTTTATCAGGAATAATTCAGATACTTTATAAATTACATCAGGTAAATTTAATTAATATCATGATTAATTTTTACAAGTAATCTTTACAAATTTTTTTCAGTGCATAAATCAAGCCAATTGAGCTATTAGTACTGGTCAGCTGCACGCATTACTGCGCT
>MDTA01024649.1_pt1 | contig 57432 bp, 47 predicted proteins | sample 811151 | NCBI WGS metagenome assembly MDTA01 (sample SAMN05326648, study PRJNA326480) | marine metagenome | isolation source: seawater | place: Indian Ocean: South | collected 2010
CGGCATTATCAACCTGCTTTTGACCAAGTGATGGCTCCCGTTAGCGCCGATGGCGCTTTGCGGAGTATACTGGCCTGCAAAGTCACTGATTCAGGTCAGTGGTAAATTCCCGAACCCGGGGACAGATTTCCATTTTCCCGGGCAAGGCATCGCGGCGCGCCGGCGCCGACACTAAGGCTCTCGGATAAGAAAACAAGAGAGCCTGAATGAATCATCCAGCTTCCGAGGGGCCGGCCGGCGCGGGCCCGCTTGGCCGCTCCCTGACACGGGTCGAGGACGCCGCCCTGCTGCGCGGTCTCGGCCGTTACGCGGATGACCTGGCGACGCCGCCGGGCACCCTGCACGCCGCCGTCGTGCGCTCCCCCCATGCCCATGCCCGGGTGCTGTCCGTGGACGCGTCCGAGGCGCTCGCCATGAAAGGCGTGCGCGCGGTGCTCACCGGCGAGGACGTCAAGCGCTGGGCCAACCCGTTCCCGGTGGGGGTGCGCGGCGCGCCCATGGAGCACTGGTGCCTGGCGGTGGACAAGGTCCGCTATGTGGGCGAACCGGTGTGCGTGGTGATCGCCGAGGACCGCTACCGGGCGGAGGATGCCCTGGACGCGGTGCGCGTGGAGTACGAGCCGCTCAAGCCGGTGATCGATCCGGAAAAAGCCGCCGCCGAGGACGCCCCTGTCCTGCACGAGTCGGTAGGCGCCAATGTGGTCAACGAACGCCACTTCCACTACGGCGAGCCGGACAAGGCCTTCGAGGAGGCGGACCACCGGGTCTCCATCAAGGTGCGCTTCCCGCGCAACTCCTGTACCCCCATCGAGTGCTACGTGGTGCTGGGCCAGTACCACGCGGCCACCGGCGGCTACGACATTCTGTCCAACTTCCAGGGCCCCTACGCGCTGCATTCGGTGATGGCCCGGGCCCTGAACGTGACCGGCAGCCGCCTGCGGCTGCGCACGCCGCCGGATTCCGGCGGCAGCTTCGGCATCAAGCAGGGCGTGCTTACCTATGTGGTGCTCATGGGTCTGGCGGCGCGCAAGGCCGGTGCCCCGGTGAAATGGGTGGAGGACCGGCTGGAGCACCTGCAGGCCTCGTCCAGCGCCACCAACCGGGTGGCGGACATGGAGGCGGCGGTGACCGCCGACGGCCGCGTCACCGCCCTGCGCTACGACCAGATCGACGACTGCGGCGGCTACCTGCGCGCCCCGGAGCCGGCCACCTTTTACCGCATGCACGGCAACCTCACCGGCGCCTACGGCATCCGCAACCTGAAGGTGCGCAACCGGGTGGTGCTCACCAACAAAACGCCCAGCGGCCTGAATCGGGGCTTCGGCGGCGGCCAGATGTACTTCGCCCTGGAGCGCCTGATGCATCAGGTGGCGCGCCAGCTGAACCTGGACCCGCTGGAGGTGATGCGCCGCAACCTGGTGCCCGCCGATGCCTTCCCCTACCGCACCGCCTCCGGGGCGCTGCTGGATTCCGGAAAATACGCCGACACCGTGGACCTGGCGCTGCGCGACGGCGGCTACGACGAGCTGATTCAACGCCGCGACCGGGCCCGGGCCGAGGGCAAACTGTATGGCGTGGGCCTGTGCGCGGTGGTGGAGCCGTCGATCTCCAACATGGGCTACATCACCACCGCCCTGACCCCGGAGCAACGGGCCAAGGCGGGCCCCAAGAACGGCGCGGTGAGCACCGCCACCATCGGCATCGATCCGCTGGGCGGCATCACCGTGCACGTGTCCTCCACGCCCCAGGGCCAGGGCCACCAGACCGTGGCCGCCCAGGTGGTGGCCGAGGTGCTGGGCGTGGACCCGGCCAACATTCTGGTCAACGTGGAGCTGGACACCGGCAAGGACGCCTGGTCGATCGCCTCCGGCAACTATTCCAGCCGCTTCGCCGGGGCCGTGGCCGGCGCCGTGCACAAGGCGGCGCTCAAGGTCCGCGAGCGGCTGGCGAACATCGCCGCGACCCTGTGGGAGGCGGACGCCGGCCAGGTCCACTTCGCCAACGGCAAGGTGTTCATCGAGGACGGCCCCAGCCTGGGCTTCCACCGGGTCGCCGGCACCGCCCACTGGTCCCCGGCCCTGCTGCCGGACGGCGAAGCCGGCGGCCTGCGCGAAACCGCTTTCTGGACGCCGCCGCAACTGGAGGCACCGGACGACGACGACCACATCAACAGCTCCCTGTGCCACGGCTTCATCTTCGATTACTGCGGCGTGGAGATCGACCGGATCACCGGCGAGATCCACATCGACCGCTACGTGACCTGCCACGACGCCGGCCGCCTGCTCAATCCCATGCTGGTGGACGGCCAGATCCGTGGCGGCTTCACCCAGGCCCTGGGCGTGGCGCTGATGGAAGAGTTCGCCTACGGCGACGATGGCAGCTTCCTGTCCGGCACCCTGGCGGATTACCTGCTGCCCACCGCCCCGGAGGCGGTGGAACCGCTGATCCTGCACACCGAAACGCCCTCCCCGTTCACGCCCCTGGGCGCCAAGGGCGTGGGCGAAGGCAACAACATGAGCACGCCGGTGTGCATCGCCAACGCGGTGGCCGACGCCCTGGGCCGGGAGGACATTCAATTGCCGCTGACCCCGTCCCGGGTGCGCGGGCTGATCGGCATCGACGAGCCGCAAGCCCCGGAAGGCCTGGAGCCGCTGGCGGCGCCCAAACCCGGTGGCCCGGCGCTGCAGGCGCGGGATTCGGTGGAAGTGCCGGCGTCGCCGCAAACCGTCTACGACACGGTGCTGGATCCGGAAACCCTGCGCGCCATCATCCCGGGCTGCCACGCCCTGGAACTGGAAGGCGACAACCAGTACCGCGCCGACGTCACCGTGGGCGTGGGCATGATCAAGGCGCGCTTCGCCGCCCGGGTGCAACTCAGCGACCTGGACCCGCCCCACTCCCTGCGGCTGTCCGGCTCCGGCGACAGCGCCATGGGCTCCGCCTCCGGCAGTGCCCACGTGACCCTGGTGGAACTGGACAACGGCCACACCCGGCTGGACTACGTCTACGAGGTGGACGTGGGCGGCAAGATCGCCGCCGTGGGCGGGCGCATGCTGCAGAGCGCCTCGAAAATCATCATCGGCCAGGTGTTCAACCGGCTCGCCCAGCGCCTCACCGGCAAACCCGCCGGCGGGCTCTGGCAACGTCTGCGCGCGCTGCTGGCGCGCCTGTTCGGAAAAGGAGGCGCGTCATGAAGGCGGCATCGTTCGACTATGTCCGCGCCGAGAGCAAGCGCGAAGTGCTGCAACTGCTGCACGAACACGGCGAGGACGCCCGCGTGCTGGCCGGTGGCCAGTCGCTGATGGCCACCCTCAACATGCGGCTCACCCAGCCCAAGGTGGTGATCGACATCAACCGGGTGGAGGAACTCAACCGCATCCGCAACGACAACGGCCACCTGGCGGTGGGCGCGGCGGTGCGGCAGGTGCAGCTCACCGACCGCGCCGAGCTGATCCGGGAGGTGCCGCTGCTGGCCAAGGCCCTGCCCTGGATCGGCCACTTCCAGACCCGCAACCGGGGCACCGTGTGCGGCTCCGTGGCCCACGCCGACCCGAGCGCGGAAATCCCCCTGTGTTTGGTGACCCTGGGCGGCTCGGTGGTGCTGGAGTCCCTCAAGGGCAAGCGCCGGGAAGTGCCGGCGGCGGATTTCTTCCAGGGCCTGCTGACCACCGACCGCCAGCCCAAGGAGCTGATCAGCGAGGTGCGTTTTCCCCTGGCGGAGGACGGCACCGACTACCACTTCCAGGAAATCGCCATGCGCCACGGCGACTTCGCCCTGGTGGCCCTGGCCCTGTGCCTGCGCGCCGACGGCGCCCACCTGGGCGTGGGCGGCGTGGCAGACCGGCCGGTGGCGCGCACCCTGCCGCTGGGCGACGAACTGCCCGACGCCCTCAACACCCTGGCCTGGTCGCTGGGCGCCCAGGACGACGTTCATGCCTCTGCGGCCTACCGGCGCCAGCTGGTGCGCGAGCTGGGCCAGCGACTGATCGAGGAGCCTTCCCATGCACGCACCCGCTGAACGACGCAGTGAGATCGAACTGGAACTGAACGGCGAAACCCGCCACGGCAGCGCCGAACCGCGCACCCAGCTGTGCGATTTCCTGCGCCATGACCTGGGCGCCACCGGCGTGCACGTGGGCTGCGAGCACGGCGTGTGCGGCGCCTGCACGGTGCTGGTGGACGGTGTCGCCTCGCGCTCCTGCCTGATGCTCGCCGTGCAGGCCGACGGCCGCCGCGTCGACACCGTGGAGTCCCTGGCCCGGGACGACGTGATGAACGACCTGCAACAGGCGTTCAGCCGCCATCACGCCCTGCAGTGCGGCTTCTGCACCAGCGGCATTCTGATGTCCTGCGTGGAATACCTGGAACGCGTGCCCGAGCCCGATGAAGCCGGCGTGCGCGACATGCTGTCCGGCCATCTGTGCCGCTGCACCGGCTACACCGGCATCGTGCGCGCGGTGCTGGAAGTGGCCGGCCAACGCCGCGCGGGCGAATCACAACAACAAGCTTTGGAGAACCAAAACGATGTTTGATCTTGGACGCAGCTTCCTGGCGGCGGTGGAGCGCCGCCCCCGGGCGACGGCGATCAGTGACGGCCCCCAGCGGCTCAGCTACGAAGCCTGGTTCGAAACCATTCAGCGGGCCGCCCTCGGGCTTCAGGAACTGGGCCTGAACAAGGGCGACCACCTGGTGGCGGCGATGCAGAACCGCTGGCAGATGGCCACCCTGCACTGGGCCTGCCAGTTCGCCGGCATCGTGATGACGCCGCTGAACTGGCGCTGCACCGCCGACGATCTGCAATGGAGCCTGGAGAACGCCGAGGCCCGCGCCCTGGTCCACGACGAGGCGGTGCGCGACGCCGTGGCGGCCATGGGCAAGCCGGCGATCCCCTGCGTCAGCGTCGGCGACAAGCCCTTCGAGGACGCCCTGGATTTCGACGACCTGTGCGCCCAGGCGCCCACGGAAACGATTCTGCGCGCCGGCCCGGACGACGGCTCCCTGATGCTCTACACCTCCGGCACCACCAGCCGGCCCAAGGGCGTGCCGCGCCGCCACCGCGCCGAGCGCGCCGCCGCCCTGGCCCATGTGGCGCAGAATCTGTACGGTCATGGTGAATGCACCCTGGGCGTGATGCCGCTTTACCACACCATGGGCGTGCGCTCGCTGCTGTCCATGGCGCTGCTGGACGGCCACTTCGTGTGCGTTCCCCGCTTCGACGTGGAAGCCACCCTGGACGCCATCGAGCGCGAACGCATCAGCAACCTCTATCTGGTGCCGACCCTCTATCACATGCTCATCGAGCATCCGGCGTTCAGCCCGGAGCGGGTGGCCAGCGTGCGCAAGATCGGCTTCGCCGGCGCGCCCATGAGCGACGGCCTGATGCAGCGGGTGGAGGACGCCTTCCAGCCGGAGCTGTTCGTCAATCATTACGGCAGCTCGGAGATCTACACCTTCACCATCGACCAGGCGGCCAGCCGCAAGCCCGGCTCCTCCGGTCGGGGCGCGCTCAACCAGCGCATCCGCGTGGTGCACCTGACCGCCGACACCCCGGCGGAGGAAGTGCCCGCCGGCGAGGAAGGCCAGATCATCGCCGACCTGGCCAGCGACGAAGCCTTCGAGGGCTACTGGCGGCGCCCGGACGCGGACGCCAAGTCGATCCGCGACGGCTGGTACTTCACCGGCGACACCGGCTTCTTCGACGAGGACGGCGACCTGTTCGTCACCGGCCGCGTGGACGACCTGATCATCACCGGCGGCGAGAACGTGAGCCCGGCGGAGATCGAGAACGCCCTGTCCCTGCACCCGGCGGTGGAGGAAGTGGCGGTGGTGGGCCTGCCCGACGAACAGTGGGGCAAGCTGGTGGCGGCCTTCATCAAGACCCGCCACGCGGTCAGCGAGGAAGACCTGGACGCCCATTGCGTGGCCTCCGGCCTGGCCCGCTTCAAGCGCCCGCGCCGTTATGAATTCATCGAGCAGATCCCCAAATCCCCGGTGGGCAAGATCCTGCGCCGCGTCCTGGTGGCCGATTACAGCGATCCGCAACCCGCCGAGCAGCCCTGATTGATCCAGAACCCGGTTGATCCAAAAAAGGAAAGCACACAATGAACGTGTCCGACATTGAACAATTTCTCAGCACCGATTTCGACGGCTTCAAGGTGGAGCTGCGCACCGACCAGGAACGCGGCGACATCATCCTCGGCCGGCCGCCCTACAACGTGATCGCCATGAGTCAGCGGGAATACCTGCGCCAGGTGTTCGAGGCGCTGGACGCCCACCCGGGCGTGCGCGTCATCGTGTTGCGCGCCGAGGGCCAGCATTTCTCCAGCGGCGGCGACATCCGCGGCTTTCTGGAAGCCTCCCCGGAGCACGTCTCCAAACTGGCCTGGAACGTGGCCGCCGCCGAGCGCTGCAGCAAGCCGGTGATCGTCGCCAACCGTGGCTACACCTTCGGCGTCGGCTTCGAGCTGTCGCTGGCCTGTGATTTCCGCATCGCCTCGGAAACCGCCCGCTACGCCCTGCCGGAACAGAACCTGGGTCAGATTCCCGGCTCCGGCGGCTCCGCGCGGCTGCAGAAAATGATCGGCATCACCCGCACCAAGCACATGGTGATGCGCGCCAAGCGGGTCAGCGGCGAACAGGCCCTGGCCTGGGGCTTCGTCACCGAATGCGTGCCGGACGACGAGCTGGAGAGCGCCACCGATGCCCTGGTGGAAGAACTGCGCCGGTTCTCGCCGTTGGCCCAGCGCACCGCCAAGAAGCTGATCAACGACAACGAGGACTCGCCGCTGAAGGTGGCCATCGAAATGGAAGGCCATTGCTACAGCCGACTGCGCAGCTCCGCGGACTTCAAGGAAGGCGTCGAGGCCTTCCACGAAAAACGCCCGGCCGTGTTCAAAGGCGAATAGCGCGTAACAACTCGCCGGGACCCGGGCCCCGGCCTGCCCGCCCTATAACAAAAACGGAGGCAGCACCATGTCCCAGGAAATGTCCGGCGCGCCGTCCCTGCGCGCCGCGCTCAACACCCGCACCATCAGTACCGGTGTGGTGGCCGCCCTGTTCGGTTGCACCGGGCCGGCGGTGATCGTCATGAACGCCGCCGAGGCGGGGAACCTGAGCAACGCCCAAACGGTGGCCTGGCTGTTCGCCATCTACGTGCTCGGCGGGCTGATCAGCGTGATCTTCTCCCTGCGCTACCGGCTGCCCATCGCCGGGGCCTACACCATTCCCGGCGCCGCCATTCTGGCGGCGTCGCTGCAGATGATCCCCTTCAACGAGGCGGTGGGTGCCTTTATCGCCAGCGGCGTGATGGTGCTGCTGCTGGGCGCCAGCGGCCTGATCGGCCGTCTCGCCCACTGGCTGCCGGTGCCCATCGTCATGGCGATGATCGCCGGCGCCCTGTTCCGCTTCGCCACCGGCGCCGTGGATTCGGTGGTGTCGGCGCCCTGGGTGGCGGGCATCGCCGCCCTGGCGTTCTTCCTCACCGGCCGGCTGCTGCGCTCGGTGCCGCCGGTGCTGGTGGCCGGCCTGGTGGGCCTGGTGATGGCGCTGTGGCTGGGCCAGCTGAAACCCGCCGAGGTGAGCCTGGAATTCGTGATGCCCGGCTTCACCGCGCCGGCGTTTTCCTGGCAAGCGTTCTTCGCCATCGCGGTACCGCTCACCGCCCTGGTGATTGGCGCCGAGAACGCCCAGGCCATTGGCGTGCTGATGGCTGAAGGCTATGAACCGCCGGTCAACCGCATGACCATCGCCAGCGGCGTGGGCGGCATTCTCGCCGGCCTGCTGGGCGGCCACAACGCCAACATCGCCGGGCCGATGACCGCCATCTGCTCCTCCGAGCAGGCCGGCGAGGACCCGCGCCTGCGCTACGGCGCCTCCCTGGTCAACGGCATCCTGTTCATGCTGTTCGGCCTGTTCGCCGGCCTGGCGGTGCCGTTTATCCTGGCCCTGCCCAATGCGTTGATCATGGTGATCGCCGGGCTCGCCATGATCGGCGTGCTGCTCGGTGCCTTCCAGCAAGCCTTCCGCAAGAACGGCCCCTGCCAGGTGGGCGCCTTCGTGGCGCTGACCGTGGCGATGAGCAAGTTCTCCCTGCTCGGCATCAGCTCGCCGTTCTGGGCGCTGCTGCTGGGCGTGGCGGTATCCGCTCTGCTCGGTGAGATCGGCGCCGCCCGGCGCGCGGAGGCCCAGGCATGAAGAAGTACGCCAACCCGGCCAGCTTGGTGGCGCTGCTGTGGGCCCTGTTCCAGATCTGGATGGTCTACGGTTCGCCGCTGGAGTTGATCGTGGCGGTGCCCATCCACGTGATGTTCGGCGTCATGCTCACCTTCATCACCCATCCGCTGATCGCGCCGCCGGAAGGCGGCCCGCGACACTTCGGCGTCAGCCGCGCCAGTGACTACCTGCTGGTGGCGGTGGCCGCCGCCATCGCCGTGCATTACTACCTGAACGGCGAAACCCTGATCACCCGCATCGCCATGGTCGACCTGCCCACCACCACCGACCTGGTGGTGGGCGTGGTCACCATCGCCCTGGTGGTGGAGGCGGTGCGCCGTTCCCTGGGCATGGGCCTGACCACCGTGATCCTGGTGTTCCTGGTCTATCAGTTCTGCGGCCCGCTGCTGCGCGAGGTGCCGCTGCTGCGCATCATCGGCCACGACGGCCAGCCCAGCCGCATGTTCTTCGAGACCTTTATCGATCTGCAGACCATGCAGAACGAGGGCGTGTTCGGCATTCCCAGCATCGTCTCCTACGGCCAGGTGTTCTATTTCCTGCTGTTCGGCGCTTTCCTGCAGCTGTTTGGCGGCGGTCAGCTGTTCATGGATCTGTCCATGCTGCTGGTGGGCCGCCTGCGCGGCGGCATGGCCAAGGTGTCCATCGTCTCCTCCACCCTGTTCGGCGCGGTCAGCGGCAGCGCCACCGCCAACGCGGCGGTGATGGGCATGTTCACCATTCCCGCCATGAAGCGCTCCGGGATGCGCGCCGAGCAGGCCGCCGCGGTGGAGGCCACCTCCTCCACCGGCGGGCAACTGATGCCGCCGGTAATGGGCGCCGCCGCCTTCCTGATCGCCCAGTTCATGGGCATTCCCTATGCCGAGGTGGCGCTGGCGGCGATCATTCCGGCGCTGCTGTTCTATCTGGCGCTGTACTTCGTGGTCGATCTGCTGGCCCGCCGCAACAATCTCAGCGGCCTGACCAAGGCGGAGCTGGAAACGGACTGGGGCAGCGTGCTCAAGCGGCTCTATCTGCTGATTCCGGTGTGCGTGCTGGTTTACCAGATCATGGCCGGCCGCGCGCTCAGTTCCGCCACCCTGGAAGCGGTCTGGCTGACCGTGTTCCTGGGACTGTTCACCCGCTGCTGGGACGGCGTGCGCGAGCACGGCCCCGCCGGTCTGGTCGGCGCCGTCCGCTCGGTGGTCAGCGACTCTGTACAGGCGCTGGACTCCGGCGCGCGCAGCGCCATCGCCGTGGCCATTCCCTGCGCCGGCGCCGGCATCGTGGTGGGCATCGCCTCCAGTACCAATCTGGGCCTGACCTTCGGCACCTTCGTGACCACCCTGTCCGGCGGCATGATGATCCCGGCCCTGCTGCTGGTGATGATCATGGTAATTGTCATGGGCATGGGCATGCCCACCACCGCCGCGTACATCATGGGCGCCATTCTCGCCATTCCGGCGCTGGATAAACTGGGCGTGCCGCAGCTGTCCTCTCATTTTTTCGTGCTGTACTTCGCCGCCCTGTCGATGGTGACGCCGCCGGTGGCGCTGGCCGCCTTCGTGGCCGGCGGCATCGCCAAGGCGGACGTCTGGAAAACCGGCTGGGCCGCGTTCCGCTACAGCCTGGCCGGCTTCCTGGTGGCGTTCGCCTTCGCCTTCAGCCCGGCACTGCTGCTGCAGGGCGAGTGGACCAAGATCGCCACCGCCACGGTCACCGCCGCCATCGGCTGCTACGCCCTGGCCGGTTGCGTGGCCGGCTTCCTGCGCACCCGCAATGCCAGGCTTGAATCCGTGCTGCTGCTGGCCGCCGCGGTGCTGCTGATCACGCCCAAACTGGCCGCTTCGCTGGTCGGTCTGGTGCTGCTCGCCGCGGTGTTGGGCGGGCAATTGTGGCGCCGGCGCGCGGCCGACACGGCATCCGTATCCACCGCGCGGCAAGAATAACGTTCGACTCAACTTTTACTATCAGGAGAACAAGAAATGCGACATCTCAGCTTCCGCTCTCTCGCTCCCGCCCTGTTCGCGGTGCTGCTCGCCCTGACCGGCGCCACGCAGGCCGCCGATCCGGTCGAGGTGAAATTCGCCGCCGGCCCCACCGGCACCACCTGGTACGCCTACGCCGGCGCCCTGCGCACGGAAATGCTCAACGGTCTGCCGCAGGGCTCCACCGTGGACATCCTCGGCACGCCGATGGCGATCGCCAACACCAAGCTGCTCACCGCCAAACGCACCGACGTGGCGCTGATCTTCCCGCCGGTGGCGTCCTGGGCGGAGCGCGGCTTCGGCCCGTTCGACAAGAAAATCGACAATATCCGTGGCCTGGTGGGCGGCCTGGATCAGTACTACCAGCGCGTTACCGTGCAGAAGAACAGCGACATCAAAAGCCTCGCCGACATCAAGAAAGGCAAGCTGGCGGTGCGCATCGGCACCGGCCCCCAGGGCAGCCTCAATGAGTACATCGCGCGTTTGATCCTGGCCGCCAACGACCTCAGCTACGAGGACATCGAATCCTTCGGCGGCAGCGTCAGCCGCTCCAGCCTGAGCATCCTTCAGGACCAGTTCGGCGACGGTAAACTGGACATGATCATCGGCATCACCACCGCCGGTCATCCCAACACCTCGCAACTGTCGATCACTCCCGGGCAGCGCTTCCTGAGCCTCGGCGACGACGCCATCGCCTACCTGGAAAAATACGGCTTCACCCCGGCCACCATGCCGGCGGACCTGTTCGAAGGACAGAACGAACCGGTCAAGGGCGTGGGCTTCAGCACCTCCATCTACGCCAACGCGGACATGCCGGAAGAAGAGGCCTACCAGATCACCAAGGCGATCATGGAAGGCCGTGAAAGCGTGCAACGCTCGTTCGGTTCCATGGCCGGCTGGACCGTGGAAGGCGCCGCCGCCGACGAAAACCTGGCGGTGCCGCTGCACCCCGGCGCCAAAAAGTACTACCAGGAAGCGGCGCAAGCACAATGACCACCGCCAGCGCGCAAGGCCGCACCGGCGGCCAGGTGATCATCGACCTGCTGCGCCGCAACGGCGTGGACAGGGTGTTCACGGTGCCCGGCGAAAGCTTTCTGCCGGTGCTGGACGCGCTCCACGATGCCCCGGACATTGAATTGGTGGTGTGCCGTCAGGAGGGCGGCGCCACCATGATGGCCGAGGCCCATGCCAAGCTCACCGGACGCCCCGGGGTGTGCTTCGTGACCCGCGGGCCGGGCAGCGCCAACGCCCTGACCGGCCTGCACGTGGCGTCCCAGGACTCGACCCCGCTGCTGGTGTTCGTCGGCCAGGTGCCGAGCGGCTTCCAGGAGCGCGAGGCCTGGCAAGAAGTGGACGTGCAGTCGCTGTTCGGTTCGGTGGCGAAGTGGGCCATCGATCTGCAGCACAGCGAGCGGCTTCCGGAATACCTGGGCCGCGCCTTCGCCACCGCCCGCTCCGGCCGCCAGGGGCCGGTGGTGATCGGCCTGGCCGAGGATCTGCTTTATGAATCGGTGACGGTGGTGGATACCGCCGCCGTCACCCCGGCGCAAAGCTATCCGGCGGTGCGCGACGTGCGCGCCCTGGAGCGCCGGCTGGCGGCGGCGCGCCGTCCGCTGGCGGTGTTCGGCGGCTCCGGCTGGGACAGCGAAAGCCACGACAACCTGCGCCGCTTCGCGGAGGCCCACGGCGTGCCGGTGGTCACCGGCTTCCGGCGCCAGGACCGCTTTGACAACAGCCACCGGCTGTACGCCGGTGACGCCGGGCTCGGCATGAACCCGGCGCTGGCGGCATTGATCGAGGAAGCGGATCTGATCCTGGCGGTGGGCACCCGGCTCGGCGACATCACCACCCGCCACTATCAACTGCTGGAGGTGCCCCGGCCCCACCAGCAACTGATCCATGTGCACCCGCAGCCGGAAGAGCTGGGGCGGGTTTATCACACCGATCTGGCGATCTGCGCCGGCGTGCGCGGCTTCGCCGAAACCGTCGCCCTGCGCGCCGACCGGCCGCTGGATGACAAACGCCGCGCCTGGCTGGAACGGGCCGGCCAGGTGTACCGGGACTGGGCCAACCCCACCGAATCCCCCGGTCCCATGCAACTGGCCCGGGTGGTGCAATGGCTCGGCCAACGGCTGCCGCCGGAGGCGGTGGTCAGCAACGGCGCCGGCAATTACACCCTCTGGGTGCATCGCTTCTATCCGTTCCGCGCCCTTGGCAGCGCCCTGGCGCCCACCTCCGGCTCCATGGGCTACGGGCTGCCGGCGGCGATCGCCGCCAAGCTCGCTGATCGGCAACGGCCGGCGGTGTGTTTCGCCGGCGACGGCTGTTTTCTGATGACCTGTCAGGAACTGGCCACCGCCGTGCAATACGGCGCCAACGTCATCGTCATCGTGGTCAACAACTGCTCCTACGGGTCCATCCGCATGCACCAGGAAAGGCAGTATCCGGGCCGGCGCTACGGCACCGATCTGGTCAACCCGGATCTGGTCGGCCTGGCGAAGTCCTTCGGTGCGGACGCGGAGCGTGTGGAAGAGAGCGAGGATTTTCCGGCGGTGTTTGAACGGGCCCTGGAGGCGGACCGGCCGTTTCTGATCGAGCTGCCCATCGATCCGTCGATTCTTAAACCCTGAGCCGGTGGTGATCGCGGCTAAAGCCGCTCCTAAGGTGCATGCACCCACGGTAGGAGCGGCTTCAGCCGCGACCCGCCACTTGCGCCGGGATCACTCCCCCGCCGGTGCGCCCCGCTCCGGTCGGGGCTTCTTCTGCGCATCCAGCTTTTCCTGAATCTCCGGTTTGCGGGCGTCATCGGACATGCCGTTGAAGAGCGTGCCAATCACGCCCTTGTTCAGATCGCTGGTGCCGAACAGGGCGTCGCAGAGCGGAAACGTCAGGTTGAAATTGTGGGTGTGCATGAAGTCCGGATTGTGGTGCAGCACGTGCATGCGCCGCACCGTGTTCACCAGCGGCAGGCGATCCAGAATCGGATGTTCCAGGTGGGAGAGGGTGTGCAGGCCCTCGTACATCAGGAAGTACGCGGCCATGGTCAGCACCGCGATGTAGCCGGCGTTGGCGGACCACAGCATGCCCAGCAGCAGCGCCGGGGGCACGGCGGCGCCGACGAACAGCACCGGCGCGAACGGGGGAAACAGCAGCGCCCGCCAGTCGCGCTGGCCGTGGTAGTCCAGGGTCCGGTGGGAAAAGAACTGGTGGTGGGTGGCCACGTGGCGCTTGTAGGCGGACTTCAGCAGGCTGCGCGGGCTGTGCAGGAGGTAACGGTGCCCGGCCCATTCCGCCCAGTTGCCGAACACCAGCATGGGCACCACCACGAATAGCCATTCCGACCAGCTTGTGTCGTGCAGTCGGGTGGCGCAAAACAGAATCACGCCGAAGGTGAAAATCAGGGTGAACGCCAGATGCATTTCACCCCGGTACCAGGCGGGCGTGGACGCCCGATACTGCTCACGAAAAGCGTGGGACTTTTCGACGATGACTTCTTCTCTACTGGGTTTCATGGTCCGCTCCCATAGTACTTTGTTGGAATGTTTATTGATGACGGAGGTGTGGGGTGCCGGGCGAGCCCGGCGAGGCTCAGTGCATCACCGAGCCACCGTCCACCACCACGGTCTCGCCGGTCATGAAGGCGCTGTCATCGGACGCCAGAAACAGCAGCGGCCCGATCAAATCGTCCGGCATCTGGTCGCGTTTGAGGGCGCGGCTGGCCAGGACCGGCGCGGTGAGCGTGTCGCGCATGGCTTCGTTGGCGATCACGCCTTCGCTGAGCACCAGCCCGGGGGCCAGCGTATTCACGGCGATGCCGAATTCCCCCAGCTCCCGGGCCAGGCCCCGGGTCAGGGTCAGGATGGCGCCCTTGGAGGTAACGTAATGCAGCAGGCCCGGGGTGCCCTTGAACGGCGTGCCGGAGGAAATATTGATGATGCGGCCGTAGTTCCGCGCCTTCATCATCGGCGCCACCGCGCGGGCACAGACAAAGGGGCCGCGCACGTTCACCGCCATCACCTTGTCCCACTCGTCCAGATCGATCTGGTCGAACGGACGCATTTGCAGGGAGGCATAGATGGCGGCGTTATTGACCAGCACGTCGATGCGGCCGAACCGTTCCTGGACGGTTTCCGCCATGGCCCGGGCCTGGTCCTGGTCGGTGACGTCGGTCTTGATGTACAGGGCCCGTTGCCCGCCGGCCTCGATCTCGGTGGCCACGGCGCTGCCGTCGAGCACGTCGGCGATGGCCACGTCGGCGCCTTCCGCCGCCAGCGCCCGGGCGTAGGTGGCGCCGATACCCTGGGCGCCACCGGTGACGATGACCACTTTATTCTTCATGCGATTCATAACAGTTCTCCTTATAGGAAGGCGGTGACCAGATCGGGCATCCAGGTGATCAGCAGCAGCACCAGCACCGTCACCAGCAGGAACGGCAGCAACGCCTTGATGATGTCGCCCGGCTTGCAACCGGTGACCCGGGAGGCCACGTAAAGGGCGGCGCCCACCGGCGGCGTCAACAGCCCCAGGGTCAGGTTGATGCACATCAGCACGCCCAGGTGATAGGGGTTAATGCCGTAGACGGCTTGCGCCACCGGCAGCACGATGGGCACCAGCAGGATCAGGGCGGCGATGCCGTCCAGCACCATGCCGACCATCAGCAGCAGGCCCATCAATAGCAGCAGATAAACGAACGGATCGGAGGTCATGCTTTGCATCAACTCGCCCAGCCGCTGGGGCAGCTGTTCGTAGATGATCACCCAGCCGAACACCGCCGCCGCCGCCACCAGGGCCAGCACCACGCCGCTGTTGATGGCCACGCGCAGCAGCATGTCGCCCATGCGGTCGGTCTTCATCTCGCCGTGGGCGAAGCGGCCCACCAGCACCGCCATGGCGGCGCCCACGGCGGCCGCCTCGGTGGGGGTGGCCAGGCCACCGACGATGCTGCCGATCATCACCACCGGCACGCTCAGCGACGGGATACTGGCCACCACGTTGCGCAGTGCCTGGCGCAGGGTCAGCCGCTCGTTCTTCGGGTATTCATGAATAAAGCCGAGCACGGCGATGACCAGAATGAAGCCCACCGCCATCAGCAGCCCGGGGACGATGCCGGCCACGAACAGATCGCCGATCGAGATCTGCGCCAGCACGCCGAAGATCACGAACAGCATGGACGGCGGAATCACCGGCGCCAGCAAAGCACCGGCGGCGGTGGTGGCGGTAGCGAAACCGCGGTCGTACCCCTTGCGGTGCATTTCCGGCACCATCACCTGGGACATCACCGCCACCTGAGCGTTGGCGGAGCCGACGATGGACGCCAGCATCATGTTGGCGAGGATATTGATATAGGCCAGCCCGCCGCGGATGGAACCGAGAAAGACCGAGGCGAAGGCCACCAATCGGCGGGTCAGCCCGCCTTCGTTCATCAGTTCGCCGACCAGCATGAACAGCGGAATGGCCAGCAGGCCGTACTGACTGAGCCCGCCGAAAAACTGCTGCGGGTAGGACAGGAACAGCACCGCGTTGTCACTGCTGACGATGTAGGCCATGGCACTGACCGCCAGCACCAGCGCGATGGGCACGCCGATAAAAAGCAGAACAAGAAAAATAACGGCTACCATGGAGTTACTCCGCCACCGGATGTGCTTCGGGAGGATCGACGAACGCCGAGCGCGGGGTCCGGCAGGTACGCAGCAGGTTGGCCAGGGCGTGCACGCTGCTGGTCACCGAGACCACCGGCAGGATCAGCCAGAACCAGAACTTGGGCACCCCCAGGGTTTCGGTGGGCTCCTGATAGATGTAGTTGAAACTGTCGGCCGCGAAGGTCTCGATATTGAAGTCACTGTGGATCAGCAGCAGTGGGTTGAACCAGCGGTAGCACAGCACGATCAGCGCCACGCAGAACCCCAGCACCACCAGGTCGGAGATCAGCTGCAGCACCTTGCGGGCGGTGGGCGGCACCGCCCCGGTGAGCAGCGTCACCGCCACCGCATCGCGGCTCTTCAGCGTGATGCTCAGACCCAGCATCGCCAGCCACACCATCATCAGCACGGCCAGTTCATCGAGCCAGAAAATCGGTGCCTTGAAGAAGCGACCGAACACGTTCACCAGAATCATGATTGGCAGGGCGACCACAAGAAGACGGACCGCGCCACGTTCCACACGGGCGAACCCGTTGCTTAACGCCTGAATCATAACGGGGGTTTCCTGACGGTGATTCTTTCGGAAACCGGGCCGCCGGGGCGGCGGCCCGGGCGGGCTCAGAGTTGCCCGGCTTCCTTGCGAAGCTCGGACAGGACCGGGGCCTTCTTGGTCCAGATCTCTTCCCACTGATCCAGTTTGTCGCCGAAGTAGTCGGGACCGGCTTCCACCACCTTGACGCCTTCGCTTTCAATGTCGGCGCGGGTTTTTTCGCCGAACGCCATGTAATAAGCGGCCAGCCCGCCCAGGTGCTTGCGGGTCAGTTCGCGGAGAACGTCACGGTCCTCCTCGGTCATGCCGGCCCAGGTGCGGCCGGATACCAAGCCCACCACCGGGAACATCATATGGCCGCTGAGCAGCAGGGTTTTGGCGCGTTCGTAGAGACGCAGTTTCCAGACCAGTTCCAGATCCGCGTCGACGCCGTCCACCTGACCGTTGGCCAGGGCGTCGTACACGTCGGTGAGCGGCATGGGGGTGGAGACAGCGCCCAGCAACCGGTAGAAGTCCTGCACCGGCGGGAACGGAGTGATGCGGATTTTGCGGCCTTCCAGAGCGCCCACGTTATCGGAGGGGAAAGCGTTGAGCATCATGCGCATGCCGGCCACGCCGTAGCCCAGGCCCACGGTGCCGGTCTTGACCGGCAGCTTTTCCAGCAGCCCCTGGGCGGCGGGGCCCTTGAGCAACTGGTCCGCCTGTTTCTCGTTTTCCACCAGATAGGGCGCGAACAAGGCGCCGAACTCGGGCACCCGGTTGACCACCTGGGCCACGGTCATGAACGACATATCCAGCGCGCCGGTCTGCATCTGCTGCAGCATTTGCGCTTCGCTGCCGAGCTGGCCGGCGGGGAACAAGGTGACGCTGTAACGGCCGTCGGTGCGCTGCTCCAGTTCCTTGCCCATCTCCCGGGCGGCCTGACTCCAGGCGTGGTCGCCGGGCACGATCAATCCGAGTTTCAATTCCTTGGCGCCGACTACCGTGCTAAATGCCAGGACGGCCACACAGATCAAGGCTCGAAAGCAAAGGGTTGTTGTATTCATCGCACTACCTTTTTTCTGCAAGTATTTGTTTTTAGTTATTTCCTGATCTGTAAGGACGCTATCACAGCGCCCTGAAAGCCGCCCATTAACTTATAGTGATTCGTCCAATCACCGAACATTATGGAAAGGCACAACGCTTTTTTCTTATATGGCGGGACAACGTATGGCGTGGCGCGGGGCCGCGATATCGCCGGCGCTGATGAAGCGCATCAGAATTGCTTAATAGGAAGGCATCGATCCGGCTTATAGCATGGCGTTCAAACAAAAACCGACAAAGGGACGCCGACATGCCCTCCATGCCTTCCAATACCGTCGACACCGCCACGCCGCCCGTGGGCGCGAGCCTGCGCGGCTGGCTGGATCATCTGCAGCAAAGCCGGCGGCTGAGCGTGATCGAGCCCGACACCGACCTGCGCTTCCAGGTGGCGGCCATCGCCAACCGGCTCGACGGCCGCAGCGCTTCCCTGTTTCCGCGCCCCGGCGGCCACGACATCCCGGTGATCTCCGGGCTGCTGTCGCACCGCGACTGGATGGCGGAAGCCATGGGCGTGGCCCCCTCCGAAGTGCTGGCGCGCTTCCAGGAGGCCAGCCTCAATCCGGTTCCCTGGCGGGAGGTGGCGACGCCGGCCTGCCAGCAAGTGGTTCACCGGGAGGTGGATCTCAACCGTCAGTTGCCGATCCCTACCCATAACGAACACGACAGCGGCGCCTACATCACCGCCGGGCTGCTGATCAGCCGCAACCCGCGCACCGGCGTGCAGAACGTGTCCATTCACCGTCTGCAGGTGAGCAGCGCCAACCGGCTCGGCGCCCTGCTGCTGCCGCGCCATACCCTGGCCTACTTCCAGGAAACGGAAAGCGCCGGCGAGGACCTGGAAGTGGCCGTGGTGGTGGGCAACGATCCGCTCACCCTGATGGCCTCCCAGGCCATCGTGCCCCTGGACCATGACGAACTGGAAATCGCCGGCGCCCTGCACGGCCAGCCGCTCCAGGTGGCGCAATGCGTGACCAACCGCATCCGCGTGCCCGCCGAGGCGGAGATCGTCATCGAGGGCCGGCTGCTGGCCAACGCCCGCGAGGAGGAAGGCCCGTTCGGGGAATTCCCGCAATACTATGGCGAGCGCGCCGAGCGTCATGTGATCGAGGTGGATGCGGTCACCCACCGTGAGGCGCCCATGTTCCACACCATCGTCGGCGGCGGCCTGGAGCATCTGTTGCTCGGCGGCATTCCCCGCGAGGCCACCATGCTGGCGCACCTGCGGCGCAGCTTCCCGTCGGTGCGCGACGTGCACCTGGCCCGGGGCGGCGTGTGCCGCTACCACCTCTATGTACAGATCGACAAGCGCTCCGAGGGCGAAGGCAAGAACGTCATCCTCGGCGCCCTGGGCGGCCACTACGACATCAAGCATGTGGTGGTGGTGGACGGCGACGTCAACATCCACGACCCCAACGAAGTGGAATGGGCGGTGGCCACCCGCTTCCAGGCCGACCGCGACCTGGTGCTGATCCACGAGGGCCAGGGCTCCAAGCTGGACCCCTCCACCCGCGACGGGGTCGGCTCGAAGATGGGCTTCGACGCCACCGTGCCCCTGGACGCTCCGCCCATGCGCTTCAAGCGCATCCGCGTGCCCGGCGAGACGGAGGTGGACCTGGACGCGGTCAGCACCCCCGCCGGCGACGACTGGCGACAACAACTGATTCCCTCCCGTTAACCTCGGTGCCGGTCGCCGCCCACGGGTGGCGGCCGTTTTTTTTGGCACCATCAGAGGAGAACAACAACATGCAGGCACGACACTACATCAACGGCGAATGGCGCGACGGCGACGGCTGGGTGGACAGCCTGGACCCGGCCAGCGGCGAGCGCCTGGGCGCCTTCGCGGAAGGCGGTGAAGCCCAGGCCCGGGCGGCGGTGGAGGCCGCCGCGCACGCCTTCGAACAGCCGGGTTGGGCGCGGAATCCTCGCCTGCGCCAACAGGTACTGCTGGCCTGGGCCGCCGCCCTGGAGCCGCGCCACGAAGCCCTGGCCGAGCTGCTCACCCGCGAGAACGGCAAACCCCTGGCCCAGTCCCGGGGCGAGATCGGCGGCGCCATTTCGGAGATTCTCTATTACGCCGGCCTGGCCCGGCACAATCCCGGCGCCGCCATGGAAGTGGCGCCGGGGGAATTCTCCACCCTGTTCCGCGAACCCGCCGGGGTGGCCGGCCTGATCATTCCCTGGAACGCCCCGGGCGTATTGCTGATCCGCGCCCTGGCCCCGGCCCTGGCCGCCGGCTGCACCACGGTGATCAAGCCCGCCGCCCAAACCGCCCTGTTCAACGCCGCCATCCTGGAGCCGCTGCTGGCCCTGGACGCCCTGCCCGCCGGGGTGGTCAACCTGTTCACGGAAAGCGGCCACGCCGGCGCCGCCCACCTGGTGGCCAGCCCGAGGGTGGACGTGCTCAGCTTCACCGGCTCCACCGCCACCGGCACCCGCATCATGCAGGACGCGGCGCCGACCATGAAGAAACTGTCCCTGGAGCTGGGCGGCAAATCCTGCTGCCTGGTGTTCGAGGACGCGGACGTGGAAGCCATCGCCCCGCGACTGGCGGCGGCGGCCACCATCATCTCCGGGCAGCAATGCACCGCCGCCCGCCGGGTACTGGTGCACGCCAGCCGCCTGGAGGCCATGAAAAAAGCCCTGGGCAGCGCCCTGGCCGCCCTGCCCCTGGGCCACGGCCTCAAACCGGACAGCCGCATCGGCCCGCTGATCGACCACCGGGCCCGGGACCTGGTGGCCGGCCAGATGGACCAGGCCCAGCAAAGCTGCGACCAGGTGATCCTGGCCGGCGGCCGACCGGATGATCCCACATTGCGGGACGGTGCTTTCCTGACGCCGAGTCTGATCCAGCACCGCGACAGCGGCGCTTTCTTCTGCCAGGAGGAAATTTTCGGGCCATTACTGGTGTTGGAGAGCTTCGAGGACGAAGCGGAAGCGGTGGCGCGCGCCAATCACACCGAGTTCGGTCTCTCGGCCAGTGTCTGGACGCGGGACGGTGCCCGCGCCCTTCGCGTGGCCCGGGCGCTGCGCGATGGTACAGTATGGATCAATGATCATAACAAGCTGTTCGCCGAGGCGGAGACCGGTGGCTATCGCAAGAGCGGCCTCGGCCGACTGCACGGCTTCGACGCGCTGATGGACTTCACCGAGCTGAAACACGTCTATCAAAGCGTCGGGACGGTGTGAACCCGAGGACCCAGGTCCCGAACCGAGGCCACCATGGAGCTACGCCAGCTAAAGTACTTCACCTGTCTGTACGAGGAGGGGTCGGTGACGCGCGCCGCCCAGCGGCTCAACATCGTCCAGCCGGCCCTGTCCATGCAGATTTCCAAGCTGGAGGAAGAGCTCGGCCAGCCCCTGTTCGAACGCACCTCCAAGGGCATGATCCCCACCGAGACCGGCGAGCAGGCCTACCGCCTGTTCATGCCGCTGCTCGGCCAGCTGCTGGAAGCCCGGCAGACCCTGATCCACCGCAACGGCGAGATCAGCGGCCGCATCCACGCCGGCCTGATCGCCTCGGCGGCCAACCAGGCCCTGGCCAGCACCCTGGCCTACTTCGTGGAGCACCACCCCAACGTGGAGCTGCAGGTCAGCTACGGCTACAGCCAGAACCTGATCGACCGGGTGCTCTCCGGGGACCTGGATTTCGCCGTCATCAACCAGAGCTTTCAACAGGAACGGCTCACCCGCATCGACCTAGTGGACGAGGAACTGCTGGTGGCCACCGGCGCCGCCAACCGTCTGCGCGTGCCCACGCCGGTGCCACTGTCGGCCCTGCGCGAGCTGAAACTGGTGCTGCCCTCCCGGCTGCACGGCCTGCGCATCGTCATCGATCAGTCCCTGGCGGCGCTGGGCCTGGAACTGAGCCCGGACCTGGAGCTGGACGATCTCACCGTGATCGAGAGCTTCCTGCGCCGCAGCGACTACGTCAGCATCCTGCCCGCCACGGTGCTGCGCCCGGGCCTGGAAGAAGGCGCCCTGCGCGCCTACCCGCTGGACCGCCCGGGCCTCAACCGCAGCATGGTGTGCGTGCACGACGGCCGCCGGCCGCTGTCCCCGGCGGCGCGGCTGTTCGTGGACATCATCGGCAAGACCCTGGCCACCGGGCTCAACGCCATTCATTTCTACAAGGAAGGCGCCACCGACCATGACCTCGACTGAAGCCCGCCCGCAACGCCTGATCATCGGCATTTCCGGCGCCTCCGGCGCCGTCTACGGCGTGCGCCTGCTGGAACTGCTGCGCGACAGCCCCATCGAAACCCATCTGGTGGTGAGCAAGTCGGCGCTGATCACCGTGGCCCACGAAACCGGCCTGTCCTGGTCGGACCTCAAGCCCATGGCCTCGGTGTGCTACTCCAACCAGGACATCGGCGCCGCCATCGCCAGCGGCTCCTACAAGACCCTGGGCATGATCGTGGCGCCCTGCTCCATGCGCTCCATGTCGGAGATCGCCAGCGGCGTCACATCCACCCTGCTGACCCGGGCCGCCGACGTGATTCTCAAGGAACGCCGCCGGCTGGCATTGATGGTGCGCGAGACGCCGCTGCACCGGAACCACCTGCGCACCATGACCGAACTCACCGAACTGGGCGCCATCATCGCGCCGCCGGTGCCGGCCTTCTACGCGCTGCCGAAAACCCTGGACGAGATGGTCGACCACAGCCTCGGCCGGGTGCTGGACCTGTTCGACATCGAGCTGGGCATCGTGCGGCGCTGGCGCGACGACAACCCGGACGCCGGCCATGCAACCCCTTGATCTGCAGGTCATCGAGCAGGCCCTGGAATGGGCCGGGGACGGCCATCCGGTGTGGCTGTGCACGGTGCTGTCCACCTATGGCTCGGCGCCGCGCTCGCCGGGGGCCATGCTGGTGGCCCGGGGCGACGGTGCCCATGTCGGCTCCCTGTCCGGCGGCTGCGTGGAAGAGGAATTTCTCGAGGGCTTGGCCCGCGACGATTTCCCGGCGCCGGCCCAGGTGGTGCGTTATGGCCAGAGCGAGGACGAACGCCAACGCCTGCAACTGCCCTGCGGCGGCAGCCTGCTGGTGCTGGTGGAGCGGCGGGCGCCCGGCGCGGACTGGATCGACCATCTGACCACCCTGCGCTACACCCTGCTCGGCCAACACCGCCGGGTGCGCCACATCGACCTCACCGACGGCGCCCTGACACTGACACCGGACCACGGCGGCGAAGCGGCGCGGCTGCTCGGCGAGCGGGTGGAGATCCGCATCGGGCCGGTGCTGCGCCTGCTGCTCGCCGGCGTGTCGCCGGTGGCGCGGGTCTGCGCCGGCTTCGCCGTGGAGCTGGGCTGCGAGGTGATCGTGTGCGATCCCCGGGACGACAAACAGGGCGCGCTGGCCGGGATCCGGGTGCGCCCGGTGATGCCCTCCGCCTTCATCGCCGAGGGCGGCTGCCACGAAACCACCGCGGTGGTGGCGCTCACCCATGACCCGCGCATCGACGACCTGGTCCTGATGGAAGCGGTGCGCACGCCGGCGTTCTACATCGGCGCCATGGGTTCGCAACGCACTTCCGAGCGGCGCGCCGAACGGCTGCGCCGCGTCGGCGGCCTGGATGACGACCAGATCGGGCGTATCCATATGCCCATCGGCCTGAACCTGGGCAGCAAGACGCCGGCGGAGATCGCCCTGGCGGTGATGGCCGACGTCCTGCGCGTCTATCGCGGCAAACGCCGCGATGCACTTTGAGGAGAAGCGAGATGTCCATAGCACAGCGCGTTTTCCACGGGTCCTTCGGGCGCGTCGCCCTGCTCGACATGGACCACACCCTGGTGACCCACTCCCACCACGAATGCCATGTGCTGGTGAAAGCGGCCGGGGCCGACACCTTCTTCAACGTCAACGGCCGGCGGGTGCCGCTCACCGACCGCCACGCGGTGCTGGTGAACGCCTGGCAGCCGCACTTCTACGACCACCAGGCCGGCGCCGGGCCGACCCAGATCCTGGCGCTCTACATCGAGCCCGCCTGGCTGGCGGAGATCCAGCATTCCCTGGCGCTGAGCGCCCACCCCGGTTTCTTCACCCAGTCCGGCATCGAGCTGAACAGCAAGAACCGCCGGCTGGCGGACTACCTGATCGCCGAGGCCTACTCCCCGGACCTGGTGCCCCGGGAGCGCATCGAATCGCTGCTGTTCGATTTTCTTATCGAGCTGATCGAGGACCACTCCGAGTGGCGCCAGCTGCGCCGCCTGGGGGCCCGCTCCCGGCTCGGTTTCCAGGACACCCGCATCCGCCGCGCCTGCGACTACCTGCGCAACCACGTGGACGACCCGGACTGCCTGGCCAACGCCGCCCGCGCCGCCAACCTGTCGCGGGCGCACTTCTTCACCCTGTTCCGCCGCGACACCGGCATGTCACCGATGCTGATGCTCAACGACACCCGCATGCGGCGCGCCTTCACCTGGCTGGAAACCCAGCGGGCCGGCACCCTGGGGCAACTGGCCGAGGACCTGGGCTTCTCCGAACAGGGCCATTTCACGCGCTTTTTCCAGCAGCACATCGGCGCCGCGCCCAGCCAGTATCGGCGGGTGATCGACAGCTACGCCGGTCAGACCCCGCCCCTGTAAGCCTTTTTGCGATTTTTCTGTACGTTATTTCCTACGTAACGTTCAGCCAATGACGACAGACAAGGGGCCACGCCGATGGCACCTTGCAACCATGAGCGATCGGTGAGGAGACCGGCGCGCGGGGCGCAAGGAGAGCAATCATGATGAACGGACGGTATTGGGCGGTCACCGTGGAAAGCCCGGATGGCCAATGCAATGTGTACGCGGTGTCCTACCCGCGAAAACCCACCGAGGATCTGGCCGCCGGCCTGGTCCGCCCCCAGTTGGGCATGCCCCTGGGGCTTCCGGACGAGTACCGCTGGCAGGAGGACGCCAGCCTGCGCGCCCTGGAAGCCGCCGGCTACCGGCTACTGGAAATCGCGCCACCCCAGGGACGCGAGTAAAAACTCCATAAAATCAGTGTTCTGCGGCGTTTTACTCACGGGTTGTTCATTGACCCGGGCGCCACGATGGTCAACCGTAATTCATGCATCGAATGTCACTGCCAAACGGGCGTGGCAAGCAACCGGAGACCATCATGACGCCGTCCGCCACCGTCGATCGGGACGATACCTCGCTGAGCAACGGCCGCTTCCATCTGGATGACCCGGTGGCCGACGCCCGTCGTCTCCTTGACGCGGCCTGGAGCGGCGACGGTCGTTCCCAGGCCCGCCTGGCCCTGCACCGGGTCACCCCCGAGGCGGTGCCCCTGGAAATGAAGGACGCGCTGCAAACCGTGTCCCGGGAAATGGGGTTCCACGATTGGGACACCTTCGAACGCCACGTGGGCGAGCTGGACGCCGCCGCCCGCCGCGCCGGCGACGAACTGGACGGCGAACAGACCACGGTGCACATCCGCTGCGGCGATGATCTTCGCGACGCTCTGCCCCAATGCGGCCTGCACGGCCAGTGCCTGACCTTCGCCGATCCCTTCTGCATCGGCCCGGTGCAGCGCCTGCCCCGGGAGCGCTTCATCGAGGAGCGGGCCCGCTTTCTCGCCCAGGCCCTGACCCTGGACGCGGAACAGACCCTGTCCCGCCAGCAGCGGGAATACCAGGAGCTGGACGACGCCGGCGCCGACGAGCGGGTGGTGCTGTGGTTCGAGCACGACAGCTACGACCAGCTGATCCTGGCCCACATCCTGGACCACTTCGGACGGCGCTGGCCGCGGGTACGGGTGGAGCTGGTGGCCGCCGACGCGGTGCCCGGCGTGGCGCGCTTCGTGGGGCTGGGCCAGCTGGCGCCGGAGGTGCTGGGCTGGCTGTGGGAGCAACGGCGGCCGGTGGATGAACCCCTGCTGGTGCTGGGCCGGCGCGCCTGGCGGGCGGTCACCGCCGATACCCCGGACGGGCTGGACCGGCTCAGCCAGCGCATCACCCCGTCACTGCCCATGCTGGGCCGGGCGCTGCGCCGTCATCTGCTGGAATTGCCGGACGAGGAAACCGGCCTGGGGCTGAGCGAGCAGCTCACGGTGCAACTGGTGGCGGAACGCGGGCCCAAGCCCGCCGGCGAGATTTTCCGGGATCTGATGCTGGAGCGGGAACCGCTGCCCTATCTGGGCGACAGCCTGTTCCACTGGATGCTGCGTCCACTGCTGTCCGGTCCGGCGCCGGTGCTCGAGGAACGGGGCGACGCGGATCTGCCCTGGGCGGAACGGGAGCTGTCCATCACCCACCACGGTCACGCCGTGCTTAGCGGACACAATAACTGGCTGGATACCCATCCGCCCCGGCGCTGGGTGGGCGGCGTGCCCATCGATGGGGATCGTCAAAGCTGGTGCCTGAACAAGGCCACCGGACGGCCGCAACGGCGCCCGGCCAATTCGCGTTAGCGAACGCGGCGGGAAAAGCCATTGCCGGTGATACCGCCCCCCGCGATATCACCGGCCCCGGCGGCGCCACTTCCCACGGCGCCGCCCCTGACGAGGTTCCCCCCTTAGGACGCCCTCGCTCCCAACCGACGCCACCGGCGCAATCACACGACGACATCGAAGTGCCAGTATCCAGACCGGAGCGGTCCTGTGTCAGTCTCATTTCTCTCAAAACTCTCAAGCTTCGTTCACGGTGCCGGTGAACACCACGCCCTGGCCGAAGATCGAACGGATTGGAAGGTCGATGCCGTTGTCCCGGGCCTTGCGCCGCAGGCGGCTGAGAATCACATCGATGCGGTGGGTGTCCGGACTGTCGGCATGGGCGAACATGAGATCGTGGAGCGCGTCCTTGCTGAACACCTGCTGGCTGCCGCGCAGCAGAATCCTGAGCAGCGCCGTTTCCTGCTGGGACAGCTCCAGCTGCCGATCGCCGGGCCCGCGCAGCCGGCCGGCGGCGGCGTCCAGGCGCCAGCCACCGGGGCCGTCGCCATGGCGCGCCCGGGCCGGATCGGCGGCGGCGTCCCGGCGCAAACGGGCCGCCAGGGTCTCCAGCGCCTGGCCCAGATCGGCGAAATTCAGCGGCTTGACCAGGAACAGATCGGCGCCCAGGTTCAGCGCGCGCAGCTTTTCCTGCTGGCCGCCCTTGGCGGTGATGATCACCAGGCCATAGCCGCCCATCTGATGCAGGTACTCCACCACGCCGAAACCGTCCTCGCCGGGCAGGCCCAGGTCGATCAGAACGATGTCCACCGGGTTGCGGTGCAGATGCTTCCAGAAGGTTTCGGCGCTGTCCGCGCCCCAGGCGCCATAGCCCTGGTGACGCAGGAAAAACAGCAATTCCTCGCGCAGGTCATCGTTGTCCTCGACGATGGCGAGTTTGGGAAAGGATGCTTCCATCAGGACGACGCCTCCTCCGGCAACATCGGCAGAGTGAACAGAAAACAGCAGCCCCTGGGGCCGTTGTCGGCCAGCACCAGGTCGCCACCGTGGGCACGGGCGATCTGCCGGCTCACGTACAGCCCCAGGCCCACGCCGCGCTCGCCGCCCGGGCCCGCCGCCGGCGCGGCGCGACGGTAACGCTCGAAGATCACCGCCACCCGGTCCTCGGGGATGCCCGGCCCGTGGTCGCGGATCGCCACGCACCAGAGATCGCCGCGCCGGCTCACGTCCACCCGGGGGCCGCCGTCGCCGTATTTCACCGCGTTGTCGATCACGTTGGACAGCGCGATGCGCATCATCGCCGGGTCCAGCCAGGCGGGCCGCGCCGGCGCCACCGCCGGCGGCGGCTGGTCGTCCAGGGTGAGCCGCCAGTGGCGGCCCGCCGGCCGTACCAGGGACGCGGCCTCGGTGACCAGCTCACGCAGGCACACCCGGCGCCGGTCCAGCCACAGGTCCTCGGCGTCCAGGCGGGCGTCCGCCAGACAATTGTCGGTGAGCTGCACCAGCCGGTCGGTGGCGCGGCCGATCTTGTCGTAGCGGCTGACCTGGCGGGCATCGGACGCGCCCAGGTAGCGCAGATTCTGCAGGCTGGCGGCGATGATCGCCAGCGGCGTGCGGAACTCGTGGGCCACCAGCCCCATGAACTGGCGCTGATTGAAACGGGCTTCCCGCTCCACTTCCAGGGCGCGGGCCAGCTGCAGCCTTTCCCGCTCCCGGTGGCGCTTGACGCGCACCTGATAGACCGCCAGACCGGTGACCATCAGCATGTTCACGATCAGGGCGTACTGCCAGACCACGTACATCTGCCGATAAAAGGGGATCCAGCCGAGCGTGGAGAACAGGCCGAACAGGCTGGCGACGATGCAGATCAGCGGGTTCAGGCCCAGCAACACGGACGACAGGCGGAAACGATCCCGCCACCACACATACAGGCAGGCGGTCACGAACACCGCGCAAGTGGTCAGATACACCAGGCTCTGCACGCGGATCGCGGCGCCGTAGAGATCCAGCGGCACGCTCAACAGCAGCACCAGGATCACCCCGCAGGCGGTCATCAGCAGGCGGTGGGCCCAGGGCAGGCGCCGGCGCAGCTGCAACGCCTCCGAGGCCATCCACAGCAGCAGGCCGTAGGCGGCCAGGGTGAACAGGCTGGTGAGGTAATGCTGCAGACGCCAACCGATGCCCGGGACCATCCAGGCCACGTACCCCTGGATGCAGGCCACCAGCACATAGGCAGCGGACATGCCGGTAACCGACCACAGCAAGCGGGTACGCAGCACCACCGCCAGTACCAGGGCCAGCAACGCCGACAGGGTGGCGAGCCCGAAGTAAAAGCTCCAGAACGCGGTGGCGCGGGAGGCGGCGGGCAGGAACTCCTCCGGGTTCCAGACATTCATCTGCAACAGCACGGCGCTGCTGCTGGCGACCCGGAACAGCATCTCGTAGCCGCGCTCGTCCGGCGGCAGCACGAACAGGGGGAAACGGTGGTCGATGTCGCCGATGGGCCCGTCGAAGGTGTCGCCGGCGCGGCGCTGGCGCCAGGGCCCGTCGCTGCCCAGGGGCCGGTAGAACAGGCGGATGTCGTCGACGAAATTGGGCTTGAGTTCCAGCCAGTGTTCGCCGTCGGCCACCCGCGCCGGCGGCAGCACCACCCGCAGCCAGAACACGGTGCGCGTGTAGCCGCGCGAGAAGATCCCGCTCCGTGGGGCGCCCTGGCGCAGCGCCGGCAGCATGGCGTCCGGCCCGGCGTCGCCAACCGGATCGGCCATCACGGTGTAGGGCAGATCCGGGCCCAGGCGGGCCGGCGACGCCGCCGCCGGCATGGCGATCAGCCAGGCCAGCGGCAGAAACAGAAAGGCGACGCGCCACCAGTGCCCTGGCGACCGCCGCGATCGAGGTGAATGCAAGGACGAGCCCCCTGTCGCGGGGACCCGTCAGCGGATTACAGGTCCCGGCAGAGCCGCGCGGCGATGTCGAACGAGCGCAGCCGTTTATCGTGATCGAAAATCCCGCCGGTGATGATCAACTCGTCCACGTTGGTGCGGTCGCGGAATTCACGCAGGCCCGCCATCACCGTATCCGGGGAGCCGATCATGGCGTATTTCATCGCCTGACGCACGCCGTGGGCCTCCATGGGTGACCAGACCTCGTCCATGCTCTCCACCGGCGGCGGCAACGGCCCCGGCCGGCCCCGGCGCAGATTGACGAACTGCTGCTGCATGGAGGTGGCCAGGAAAGCGCCCTCCTCGTCGGTGTCGGCGGCGAACACGCTGACGCCGGCGGCGGCGTAGGGCTTGTCGAGCTGTTCCGAGGGCTGGAAATGGGTGCGGTAGACGTGCAGCGCCTCTTCCAGGGACTCCGGAGCGAAGTGCGAGGCGAACGCGAACGGCAGCCCCATTTGCGCCGCCAGGCGGGCACTGAACAGGCTGGAACCGAGCAGCCACAGCGGCACCTTGCTGCCGGCGCCGGGCACCGCTCTCACGCGCTGGTCCGGGGACGGATCGTCCAGGTAGCCCTGCAGCTCGGCCACGTCCCGGGGGAACTCCATGGCGTTGCTGTTCAGATCCCGGCGCAGGGCGCGGGCGGTTTCCATGTCGGTGCCCGGGGCGCGGCCCAGGCCCAGATCAATGCGGCCCGGGAACAGGGCCGCCAGGGTGCCGAACTGCTCGGCGATCACCAGGGGCGCGTGGTTGGGCAGCATGACGCCGCCGGACCCCACGCGAATGCGCTGGGTGCCGGCGGCGATGTGGCCGATCACCACGCTGGTGGCGGCGCTGGCCACGCCGGGCATGTTGTGGTGTTCCGCCACCCAGTAGCGGGTATAGCCCCACTGCTCCGCGTGGCGGGCCAGATCCAGCGAGTTGCGCAACGCCTGGCCGGCGTCGCCGCCACGCAGGATCGGGGCGAGATCGAGAATGGAATAGGCAGTCATCGGGCCTCCCGAGCCGGAATGAATGCCTACCCAGATGGGGATGGCGCCCCCGTTTTAAAGGTCAGCCACCGTTCAGGCGGCGCAGGATCACATCCTTGAGATGCAGCCGCTCGGCCTTCATGGCCTCCAGGTCACGGTCGGCGATGGGGTTTTCGCGCAGCTCCAGGCCCCGAATGGTCTTGTCCAGGCGGTCGTGCTCCTCCACCCGGTCACGGAACGCCTGTTCCTCCTTCATCAGCGCGTCGATGCGCTCGCGGTGTTCGGGAAATTCATGGTGAATGCTGTGCGACTCTCCGAGCATGGCGGCTACTCCTTCCGCGTACGGGCGGCGCCGGACGGCGCCGCGTGTCAGTGTCACGACTGTCCAAATTACTACCGGCGGGGCGGGCTTGTCATCTCACCGAAAACCCCGGGATTCCTTGATCATTTCGTAGGCCTTGCTGATCTCGGCGGTCTTCTCCGTGGCCATGCGGATCATCTCCTCGGGCACGCCCCGGGCGGCCAGCTTGTCCGGGTGATTCTCGCTCATCAGCTTGCGGTAGGCCTTCTTCACCTCCTGGTCGGAGGCGGATTCCGCCACCCCCAGCACCTGGTAGGCCTGGCTCAGCGACGGCCGCGACGCGTCCGCCGCGCCCCCGGCGCCGGCCCCCGCCCCGGCGCCGCCGAAACGCGCCTGGGCCAGGATCATGTTGAGGATCTGGCGGAACTGGGCCTCGGGCACGCCCAGCCCGGCGGCCACCCGGTAGAGAATGCGCTCCTCCTCGGCATGCAGGTCGCCGTCCGCCAGGGCGGTCTGCAGCAGCATCTCCAGGAACACCACCACCAGATGGCGGCGGTGGCGCACCTGCTCACGGAACTCCGCCACCGTGCCGTCCAGGGGGAAATCGTCCGCCTTGCCGCGCCGGAACGCCTCCTGGGCCCGGCGGCGCTGCTCCGCGTCGAGCTGCATGCGGGTCATCACCGCCTCGGCCTGGCCGATTTCCTGCTCGCTGACGCGGCCGTCCGCCTTGGCCAGATGGCCCATGATCGAAAACACCGCCGAGAACAGGGCGTCCTGCAGGGCTTGCTTCTCGCCGGGGGCGTAGGGGCGGAACGGGTTGAAGGTGCGCACCCGCTCCACGCCCCGGTCCAGGAAGTGGCCCACCAGCACGCCCACGATCAGGCCGATGGGCCCGCCCACCAGCATGCCCAGCAGGCCGACGATGATCTTGCCACCCCAGCTTCTCATCAATGCGTCTCTCCTTTGCCGTTGACAGAAAGGGACTCCGAATCGCCGCCAAGGTTCGCCAGCCAGGCCAGCGAATCGGCGGTGGGCCCCCGCGGGTGATATTCGGCGCTGGCCCAGCCCCGGTAGCCCAGGGCGTCCAGGCGCGCCAGCAGCGCCGCCAGGGGCAGCGAGCCGGTGCCCGGCTGGTGGCGCCCCGGACAATCGGCGAACTGCACGTGCTCGATCCACGGCAGGCACTGGGCCAGGGACGCGTCCAGGTCCTCGCCCATCACCCGGGCATGGTACAGATCGTACTGCAGGCGCAGTGAAGGCTCGCCCACCGCCTGGATCACCGACAACGCCCGGGCCGGCGTGTCGATCAGGTAACCGGGCATGTCCAGGCGGCTGTTGATGGGCTCCAGGGTCAGCACCCGGCCGCGCGCGGCGGCGCGCTCGGCGGCGTGGCCCAGGTTGTCGATCAGGGTGGCCCGGGCCCGCTCCGGGTCCACGGCGGCGCCGGGAATGCCGGCCATGGCGTGCAGACGCGGGCAGCCCAGCGCCTCGGCGTAGTCCAGGGCCCGCTCCAGGCCATCGCGGAACGCCGCCTCCCGGCCGGGCAGCCCGGCCAGGCCGCGCTCGCCGGCGTCCCAGTCCCCGGCGGGCAGGTTGAACAGCACCGGCACCAGGCCGTTGTCGTCCAGGGCGGCTTTCACCTCGGCCGGCGGCCAGGCATAGGGAAACAGGAACTCCACGCCCCGGAAGCCCGCCGCGCGGGCGGCGGCGAAGCGTTCCAGGAACGGCAGTTCAGTGAACAGCAGGGTCAGGTTGGCGGCGATGGGCGGCATGGGGAATCGATACAGGATGCGGCGACGCGGCCAGTGTACCTGTCTTTTCCCCATCCATCCGCTTTGCGTTACCGGGCTTCCGGCGGCATTGCGTTGTCGGGAATATCCAGTCCCTGTTCACGGTAGTAACGCAAGGCCCCCGGATGCAAAGGGGTATTCAGGTCCTGAAGCGCGGTTTCCAGAGACAGGCTGCGCATCTGCGGCACCGCTGCTTTCTGGGCTTCCAGGTTTTCCCAAAAGGCTTTGGTCATGTCATAAACCACCTTCTCGTCCATACGCCGATTGGTAGCCAAGGCAATGGAAACGCCAATGGATCGGGCCGGGGCAGCATTTACTTGGTTATCGCCATAAACCCGCGGCGCCAATGGCTCGATTCGGTAGCCCGGCCGATCCAGCAACGCCGACAGCTGGTCGTTTCCGGCACTTTCCGGAATGCTCAGGAAGCGGACCTTGTTGGTTAGCGCAATCTGCGTGATCACCGGGCTCGGCGCCAGCGTCGGATTGAAATAGGCGTCGATGTTTCCGTCCTGGAAGCTCTGGGCGGCGGCATCCCAGCTAATGTGCACCGCCTGATAATCACGGTCGGGCTTGAAACCGGTGATGCCCTCGATCAAGGCTTCCACGTTGCGTCGCGCGATGCCGGTGGGCGGGCCGGTGAAAACCCGCTTGCCACGCAAATCGGCGTAGCTTTCAATGCCGGAATCGGCGTACACCACGGCATGATAAAGGCCCATGGGATAATAGAAGACGATGCGCATGTCCTTATAGAGATCCGGCGCCTGGGGCACCGATTCGAACATCCCCTTGCCATCACGCATCAGGGCCGCCAATCCGGGGGAGAACACCGCCGTGAACTGCACCTTGTCCATCGCCGTTTCCATGGCATGGCGGCTGCCGCTGCCGGTGGAATCCACCTGGATAGAGTATGGCGTGTTGTTATTGACGGTATTGGCGAACACCGTGGATACCACATAGGGGGAGCTGCCGACGCCGAGGGTTTTCAGTCGATAGTTATCGCCGCCCGCGAGCGCCACGCCGCTGCTCGCCAGCAAGGCGATAACAGCCAGTGACGCGGCGCGGGCCGTGGCGAACAAAGAAAGTCGAATCATGAAGTCTCTCCCGATCATTATTGTTTGTCGATGGATAAGCCAGACCACGGCCGGTAGCGCAGCGCCGCCAGCGAGAGCGCGCCGGCGCCAGCAGCCAGAAGCTGGACATGGAGAAGCGGAGACACCAGTGCCAGGGACAGCACTACCGCGGTAAGCCAAGCCAAGCGACCACGGGCGCCGAGCCCCGCGATGAGCCAGGCGGCCAACAGCAGACGAAGAATAGACCAGATGAACTCGACCGCGGAGAAATCCGCGATCAGCAACATGGACGGACTATAGACGAACACGAAGGGGATCAGAAAGCCGATCAGGGCCAGCCGCCCCATCGCCACCACTCCGATACCCATCGGATTGGCGCCAGCCACCGGGGCGGCGGCGAACGCGGCCAGAGCCACCGGCGGCGTGATCGCCGAGAGTACGGCGAAATAGACCACGAATAGGTGGGCGGCGATAGTCGGCACGCCCAGGGCCTGCACCGCCGGCCCCATGGTCAGGATGATGATCAGATAGGCGGGCACCGTGGGCATGCCCATGCCCAACACCAGGCAGGCCAGCGCCATCAACAACAAGGACAGGAACAGCCCGCCATCAGCCACGTTCTGTATCGCGCCCGCGAAGCGCAGTCCCAGGCCGGTCTGGTTCATCACAGCGATGATCAACCCGACCGCGCCCACAGCCACTAGGATCACCCCGCCGGCGGCGGCGCTGCCCTCCAGAATGTTACCCAGGGTTCGCCAACGCCGGGCCGCCGGGTTGAAAATCAAGCCCATGGCGATGGCGGCGAGGATCGCCGACAGGCCGGCGAGGGCCGGAGAACGCCCCAGAATCATCATCGTGATGATCAGTATCAGCGGCACCACGAAGGCACTCAGCAGGCACCCGTCAGCGCGGGTAAGTCGGGGCAGCGAGGCCGGGTCGGGCCGGTCGATGCCAACCCGTCTGGCCTCCGCGCCAACACTGGCGAACAGACTGCCATAGAACAACAGGGCCGGCAGCAACGCCGCCAGGCAGATTTGCAGGTAAGGGATACCGGTGACATCCGCCATGATGAAGGCCACGGCGCCCATAATCGGCGGCATAATCTGGCCGCCGCTCGACGCGGCCGCCTCCACGGCGCCGGCGAAGCGGGCACTGAACCCGCTGCGCTTGATCATCGGCATGGTAACCACACCGGTGCCCACTACGTTCGCCACCACGCTTCCAGACACGGTGCCGAACAGCGCGCTCGCCAGTACCGCCGCGTAGGCGGCGCCGCCACGAAAGCCCCCCAGCGCTCGAAGGGACAGACTGAGCAACACCCGACCGATGCCCAGAGCTTCCAGCACGGTGCCGAAGATAATGAATACCAGGATGGTGCTGGCCACCACCGCCAGAGGCTGCCCAAACACACCATCGAAGCTGTACCAGAAGGTCAACACCAGGTCTTCATAGTCAATGCCGGCGTGCGCCAGCAACCCTGGCAGGGCCTCTCCCCAATAGGCGTACAGCACCGCCAGCAGACACACCATCACCAGCGGCGGACCGATCACCCGCCGGGTCAGCTCGCACAACGCCAGGAGGCCGCCCAGACCACACCACAAGTCCAGGGGCTGAAGCAGGTAAAGGCCGGTATCCAGCATGTCGGAGATCACCGAATACCGCCACACCGCCACGGCCATCAGCACGACCAGTAGCGCGTCCAGCATCCACAGTGGCGCCCCGCCAACACCTTCGGCCCGGCGACGCCTTTCGATGGATTGCAGAAGCAGGAAGACCACGCCGATGGCGAGCCCACCGACCCGTACCAGAGCGTCATCGAGGACACCGAACCAGGCCACCGCCAAGGCGCCCAGCACCAGGGTGGCGGCGGCCAGATACTTCAATAAACGGACGGGTCTCATCAGCCAGGACGGCGGACGGGCAAAGGCATTCAAGATGGCGCCCTCTTGTCTTATTAATATTCGTTGGTTCGCCGACAATCGACGATTGCCATTAACAGGTTAATGACCGAGACATTAGAATCGCATCCGAGGTGGCGCAACCGGAATTTTTCACCAGGTGAAAATCGCTATTAATCAGTACAGCCCGTGTTCCTGGAAAATCTGCGCCAGCTCGGCCGCGGCCAGCTTCAGCTGGTCGTAGAAAAAATCCTCGATACGAAGCCCTTTATAAGCGGTTTCGATCCACACCATGTTGAGGCTCGCCTGCACCTCTCCCAGCACCAGCACCGGCACGGCGATGGCGTTAAAACTGTCCGGCGTACTGACCGGCAGCGCATAACATTCCGGATCACGCAGGGCATAGCCCTTCTCCCGCACATCCCGCACCAAGTGCTCGATGTAGCCAGCATCCGCCGCCAGTTGCGCCTCCCGACCGCCCTTTTTGCTGACGCGCTCCAGAATCAACCGCCGGCGACGCTCGTCGGAAAACGCGAAATAGACTCGCCCCATGGCGGACTCGAGCATGTTGGGCCGGTAGCCCACCACCTCCCGATTGACCAGGAACGGCGTGTTCCTGCGGGAAGTTTCGATGATCGACATGCAATCACCGTCATAGACCGAAATGTCCGATGGCCATTCCAGCACCCGTTGCAGCTGCTCCAGCACCGGCGCCGCGGCATGGGCGATGGCATCGCCGATACTGACGTGGGTGCCCAAGTCATGCAGTTTGTAGGACAACCGGTAACGTTTGTCACCCAGGCCCCGAAACACCCAACCCTCGCTCTCCAGGGTGGCAAGGATCCGCAGGATGGTCGCCCGGTCTATGCCGGTGCGGGCATGCAACTCGCCCAGGGACAAAGGGGCGTTGGCGTCGTTCATGGTCGCCACCACCCTGAGGCCACGAGCCAAAGCATTGATCGTTTTCATCGATACCTCATTTTTTCACCAGATGAAAACATGGTTTGCCGAGGCGGCGCTTGTCAAGGGACAGTGTCCGCTTCCCTGAACGGTTCGGACAACAAGAATGACGGAAAAACCCAATATCCTTTTCATCATGGCCGATCAATTGCGTGCCGATTACCTGGGCTGCAACGGCCATCCCACCATTCGAACACCGAACATCGATGCCCTGGCCCGGCGCGGCGTCAACTTCACCCGGGCTTATTGCCAGGCACCGGTGTGCGGTCCCTCGCGGATGTCGTTCTATACCGGCCGCTACGCTATCAGCCACGGCGCCAGCTACAATAACGTGCCGCTGCGGGTGGATGAGCGAACGCTGGGCGATTTCCTACGCCCGCTCGGTTACCGGGTGTCGCTGATCGGCAAGACCCATATGAAACGCGACGACGCTGGCATGCAGCGCCTGGGCATCGACCCCCAATCCTCCCGGGGCGTGCTGGTGAGCGAATGCGGTTTCGAGCCCTATGAGCGCGACGACGGTCTCCACCCGGACCAGTCGGTGGATCCGGATCTCCGCTATAACCACTACCTGCGCGAGCGAGGTTACGTGAGCGCGAACCCCTGGCACGACTACGCCAACTCCGCCGAAAGCGACGCCGGTAAGGTACTCAGTGGCTGGTACATGCGCTACGCCGACCGACCCGCCCGGGTCGAGGAGAAGGATTCGGAAACCGCCTACACCACCCGGCGGGCCAAATCCTTCATCGAGGAAGCCGGTGATCGCCCTTGGTGCCTACACCTGAGCTACATTAAGCCCCACTGGCCATACATGGCGCCGCGGCCCTACCACGCGCTCTACTCCGCCAAGGACGTGCCTCCGGCACGGCGCGGTGAGGCGGAGCGCGCCGATCCGCATCCGGTCACCGCCGCCTTCATGGGGCACTCCGAATCGCAAGCCTTTGCCCGTGACGAAGTCCGCGAACGGGTGATCCCTACCTACATGGGGCTGATCACCCAGTTGGACGATCATCTTGGCGACCTGATGCGCTTTCTCGAGGCGCGCGGCCAGTTGGATAACACCCTGGTGGTGTTCACCGCCGACCACGGTGATTACCTTGGCGATCACTGGCTCGGCGAGAAGGAGCTCTTCCACGAGCCCAGCGCGCGCATTCCCTTGATCATCGCCGGCCCCGGTATCCTGACTGGCGCGACCAATGAGAAACTGGTGGAGGCGATTGATCTGGTACCTACCTTCATCGACCTGGCCGGCGGCGACAGCGGCGACCAGGACCATGTGCTGGAAGGGCGCTCCCTGCTTCCGTGGCTGGCCGGCACCCCGCCCGACGAATGGCGACGTCATGCATTCAGCGAAGTGGATTACGCGTTCCGGTCAGCGCGTCTGACATTGAATCTGCACCCCGACCAGGCGCGCGCCTTCATGGTCACCGACGGCCGCTGGAAATACATTCACCACGCTTGCCACCGACCGCAACTGTTCGATTTACGCGACGATCCCGATGAACTCGAGGATCTGGGAGGAAAGGAGGCCACCGCCGACGTCCGGCGGCGGTTGGAGCAGGCCCTGTGCGACTGGCTACGCCAGCGCCGTACCAGGATCACGCTGAGCAACCATCAGGTTGCCCAGCGTACCGGGATGGCTCACCAACGGGGCTATCTGTTCGGTCTGTGGTGAGCCGCTCCTACCGCGATAGCAGCGTAGCAGCGCCGCGGGCGGCTAGGCGGCGGACCGCCCGGAGCGCCACCAGGCCAGCACCGCCAGCACCACCGCCACCGCCTGGGCCAGGGCGCCCTGGAGGGTGGGAAAGAAGCCCACCCACTCCACCGTGGGCCAGCCCGGCAGGTAGTTGGCGTTGAGCAGGCCGGCTTCCTGCAGGGCGGCGATGCCCTTGCCGAGCAGGATCACCGACAGCACCAGCAGCACCAGACTGGTGGCCTTGAAGAACAGCCCCAGGGGCAGCTTCATGCCGAGCCGGAAGATCAGCACGCACACCACCGCCAGCGCCACCAGGGCGGCGCCCATGCCGTACAGCAGGAACGGCTGGGTGGCCTCGGTGACCTGGGTCCACAGGGCCTGGTAGAACAGGATGGTCTCGAACATCTCCCGGTACACGGAGATGAAGGCCACGAAGGTCAGCGTCCAGATGGTGCCGCTGCCCAGGGCGGTGTCCACCTTGCCCTTCAGGTAGCCCAGCCACTTCTGGCTGTTGGAATTGCTGTGCATCCAGAAGCCCACGTAGAACAGGATCGCCGCCGCCACCAGGCCGGCGATGCCCTCGGTGAGCTCCCGGGAGGCGCCGCTGAAGTTGATCACCGTGGAAGCGGCGAACCAGGTGGCCACGCCGGCCAGGATCGCCACCACCCAGCCCAGGTGGATATGGCGGGTGGCGGAGGTGGCGCCGGCCTTGCGGGTGAAGGTGAGCAGCGCGGCCACGATCAGCAGCGCTTCCAGGCCTTCCCGGAACAGGATGAAGAAGCTCGCCGAGAAGGTGGCGGTGGCGCTCAGGCCGTCGCCGCCCAGGGCGTCGGCGGCCTGGTTCAGGCCGGCCTGGGCCTCGGCCACGCGCTCACTGACTTCCTCGGCGGGGGCGCTCTCCTGGATCGCTTCGCGCACCGCCATGAACTGGCGTTCGGTGCTGCGCATCAGCTCCCGGTCGATGGCGGAGATCTGCGATTCCAGCATCTCGAAGCCGTCCAGATAGGCGGACAGCGCCGCCGACCGGGCGGCGGCGCGGTCGCCGGCGGCGTAGGCCTGGTCCGCCTCGGCCAGCTTGGCGGCGCTGATTTCCACGAACCGGTTCTGGCTGAACAGGGCCCCGGGCTCGCTGCGCAGGTAGCCCATGGCGGCCAGGGCGTCGTCGCCGTAGGCGTCGCGGGCGTCCGCCGGCGCCTTGGCGATCACCGTGTCCAGGGTCATGTCGGTTTTCAGTTCCTGGTTACCGGCCAGGGCCTGCTTGCCGGCCTCGGCTTCGTCGGCGGGCACCGCCTTGCTGCCCACGTAGAACGCCAGGGCCCAGCGCTCCGCGTCGCTGAGCTGCTCCTGGTAGCCGGCCATGCCGGTGCCTTCCACGCCGCCGGTGATGGTGGTGTACAGGCCCAGCACCGAGCGGCCCATGTAGCGGGCACGCTCATGGAAGTCCGTGGGCGCCGGCTCCAGGGCGGCGCCGGCGGGGCCGTCGCCGCGCCCTTCCGGGCCGTGGCAGGCGACGCAGTGGGTCTGGTAGAGCTGCTCGGCGGCGGCCATGTCCGGCGCCGCCTTGGGCACCACCGGCAGGCCGTAGACGTCCACCAGGGAGCCGCGGATCTTCTGCGCCAGACCCTGAATACGCGCCTCCGGGGCTTTGTCGTCCACCGCCGCTTCCAGGTCGCGGGCCTGGCCCAGCAGCACGTCCTTGCCCTCGGCCTGGGGCAGGCCCTCGATGCCTTCGCTGAGCAGCGCGGTGAATTCGTCCATCTCCGCGTATTCCGCGTCGCTGACGATCTCCCCGTCCTGCACCGCGTTGATGTAGTCCGCGCCCACGTATTCCACCAACTGCACCAGGGCGGTCTGGTCCGCCGCCCGGGCGGTGGCGGTCAGGGCTGACAGGGACAGCGCGAAGAGGGACAACAACAAAAAGACGCCCCGGGGGCGCCGCTTGAGATGGGTCATGAAACCGGTTTCCACTGCTTTAAAGTGAATAATTCTTATTTATGTTCCTATTCCGGGCACCCGCTGTCAAAAAGTTTTGTTTGTAACGAGACCCGTGCCCGGCCCGCTCAGCCCACGGTGAAGGCGAGGATCTTGCTGATGTGCGCCTGGGGCCGGCCGGACTCCGCCTGCCACTGGTTGAAGGCGGCCTGGGCAGCGCGCTGGTCGCGCTGGCTGGCCGGCGCCTTGTCGATGATGTTATGGCCCTTCAGCGCCGCCACCACGTCGCCGGTGGGGTACCAGGTGTCGCGGCCCACCATGCGTAGGAAAGCCGCCCCGGAATTGCCGCCCAGCTGCTTGCCGCGTTTCTTGAGCAGCTGCCACATGCCCACGGTGTCGTCGGCGGGCCAGTCCGCCAGCCAGTCGCCCACCGACCCGTATTCCTGGCGCAGGTCCAGAACCAGCTGGGCATTGTGCCGAATCGCCTTCATCTTGCCCCAATGGCGGATCAGGCGGGTGTCCTGCATGCGCTCCTCGAGCATGGTGTCCGGCATCAGCACCAGCTTTTCCGGATCGAAGCCGAAGAAGACCTCCTCGAAGACCGGCCACTTGGCGTCCACCAGGGTATGGGTGAGGCCGGCGCGGAAGATGCGCCGGGTCAACGCCGAAAAATAGAAAGCGTCGTCGGGCTTACGCAATTGGGCCGGCGTTTTCACCGCCGGCAATTGCGCCTCGACCTGTTTGACGCCGCCCTTGCGGTTCACCGCCAGCGCCATCAGGTCCCTGAATTCAATCATCGTCTTCCTCTCGCGGCTGCTTCATATACAGTATTTTCCCGCCATTGTAGAATTCCGGTCTTTACCCGGACCAGGACGGACGAGTTTCATGAGCGGCAATCGAACCACGGTCAGCAAATCCGACAAACTCCACGATGTCTGCTACGACATTCGCGGCCCGGTGCTGCGCGAGGCGCACCGGCTCGAGGACGAAGGCCACCGGGTGATCAAACTCAACATCGGCAACCCGGCGCCGTTCGGTTTCGAAGCACCGGAGGAATTGCTGCAGGACGTGATTCACAACCTGCCCGACTCCACTGGCTACTGCCACTCCAAGGGTCTGTTCCCGGCCCGCAAGGCGGTGATGCAGTATACCCAGACCAAGGGCATTCCGGACGTGACCGTGGACGACATCATCATCGGCAACGGCGTGTCCGAGCTGATCGTGATGGCCATGCAGGCGCTGCTCAACAACGGCGACGAGGTGTTGCTGCCGGCACCGGACTATCCGCTGTGGACCGCCGCCGTGCGGCTGTCCGGCGGCAACCCGGTGCACTACCTGTGCGACGAGAAACAGGACTGGCAACCGGCCCTGGACGACATCCGCGCCAAGATCACCGACCGCACCAAGGCGCTGGTGATCATCAACCCGAACAATCCCACCGGCGCCAACTACGATCCCGCCCTGCTCCAGGAAATGGTCAAGATCGCCCGCGAGCACGACCTGATCATCTTCGCCGACGAAATCTACGACAAGATCCTCTATGACGACGAGGTGCACACCTCCATCGCCTCCATGGCCGAGGATCTGCTGTGCATCACCTTCAACGGCCTGTCCAAGAACTACCGGGCCGCCGGTTTCCGCGCCGGCTGGATGGTGATCTCCGGCGCCAAGTACCGGGCGGAAAGCTATATCGAGGGCCTGGACATGCTGGCCAGCATGCGGCTGTGCGCCAACGTGCCCAGCCAGCACGCGATCCAGGCCGCCCTGGGCGGCTACCAGAGCATCAGCGATCTGGTGCTACCCACCGGACGACTGGGCCGCCAGCGCGACAAGGCGTGGGAAATGCTGGACAGCATTCCCGGCGTGAGCTGCGTGAAGCCCAGGTCGGCGCTCTACCTGTTCCCGAAACTGGACCCCAAGGTGTTCCCGTTCCAGGACGACGAGGCCTTCGTGCTCGACCTGCTGCGCCAGGAAAAAGTGCTGGTGGTGCAGGGCACCGCCTTCAACTGGCCGAACCCGGATCACTTCCGGGTGGTGTTCCTGCCGCGCCTGGACGACCTGCAGGATTCCATCGGCCGCATCGCCGAGTACCTGGACCGCATCCGCAAGAAGTAACGCCCGTGGCCATGCACCTCCATATCGACGACTTCAGCCAGGATTGCGCGCGCATTCTGCTGCAGCTGTACGCCAGCTTTCCGCGCCCCGCGGCGGTGTACGTGGAGGACCTGTGCGGCCCGGACCAGCTCGACGAGGTGGGCCTGCACAGCAAGCGCCACCTGAGTTGCCTGGGGGCCATGCTGTGGCTGGCCGAGGAAGGCTACCTGCGTTTCGGGGACACCATCTTCCAGGAGGGCATCGAGGAGGCGGTGCTCAGCCGGCACGCCTTCCTGCTGCTTACCGCGCCCAGCGATCCCTTGCCGGCGCCACCGCCGGCGGCGCTGCCGGATTCGGTGCGCGCCGAGCGGCTGAGCCTGGCGGAGCAGCTGCACGAGGCCCTGCGCGAGGGCCACTCCCCCACCCTCAAGACCCTGGTGCGCGCCCTGCTCTCCTCCGCGCCCGCTGGTCGCTGACGTCGAGGCAACATCGGTAGGTTCTCCATCGGAGGCGCGGAGTGGCGTGGCCCCCTTTCCGGGAACGCCGTGAACCCATCCCTGGGGGCTCCCGGTTTGACATCCTGTCAAACAGGGTCCCGGAAAGGGGGCCACGCCACTCCGCTTCGAGGTGAACCGCAACGGCGGGTTATTGAAAGGTGGGAGCCTCGCCACTCCGCGTCTCCGATGGAGATCCCACCGGCCGAACATACCGGTAGGCGAGCGCCTTGAGCGCCGGTTCGGCGGCCTCGTCGAAGCCGGGGGCGCCGGGCAGCACGGCCGCCAGGGTGGCGCCGGGCAGGTTGTCGGCCACCAACGCCTGAAGCCATTCCTGGTCCAGCCAGGGCGCGTTCAAGCAGATCAGCAGCTCCGCCTCCGGCGCCAGCAGCTTGGGCAAGCGGCGCAACACCTTGGCGTAGTCCCGCTCCACCTGGAAGCTGCCCTTCTGGGCGCTGGGCGGGTCCGCCACGATCAGGTCGTAGCGGCCCAGGCTGTGCAGCTTCTTCCAACTGCGGAACACATTGTGCGGCAGGTAATGCACGTCGGCGGCGCCGAAGCCGTTGGCCGCCTGGTTGGCCTGGCCCAGGGCCAGGGCCGGCCGGGACAGGTCGATGTTGACCACCCGTTCGGCGCCGCCGGCCAGGGCCGCCACGGAAAAGGCGCAGGTAAAACTGAACAGGTTGAGCACCCGTTTGCCGGCGGCGCGCTCGCGCAGCCAGGCCCGGCCCGGGGCCATGTCGGCGAAGAAACCGAGGTTCTGGCCGCGCTCGAAATCCAGCCGGTAGCGCAGACCGCCCTCCTCCGCCCAGGGGGTGGCCGGCAACGCGCCGTGCACCACCCGGGTTTCCGCCGGGCGGCGGTGGCGGTGCTGGCACACCAGGGTGTCGCAGCCCAGGGCGGGCAGCGCCTCGATCAGGCGCGCTTCCAGGGCGGCGCGCACCGGCGCCGGGTAGTCGTCGAACAGGGTGGCCATCAAAACCGGGGGAAACCGGTCAAGGGTCAGCCCTTCCCAGCCGGGCAGGGTCTTGCCACGGCCGTGAAAAAGGCGGTGCCGGGCGTCCTCCGGGGGAACCAGGAACGGCGCCAATAGGTCTACGTTCTGTGGGGTCATGATGCGGGGATCAGGGACGGCTCAAAGGCGGCGAGTATCGCCGCGCCCGGGCTTGAACACAACCGCCTCGCCCCCATTGAGAACTGGCTTTTTCATTTGTGGGAGAACCTTCGGAATGATGCGCATCGCGCTGTTTCTGCTGACCAACCTGGCGGTGATCGTGGTCGCCAGCATCACCCTGAGCCTGCTGGGCGTGAATTCCTACCTGGCGCAGAGCGGCAGCGGCCTGAACCTGGGCAATCTGCTGATCTTCAGCGCCGTGTTCGGTTTCGCCGGCTCGTTCGTGTCGCTGCTGATTTCCAAGCCCATGGCCAAGTGGTCGGCCCGGGTACAGACCATCAAGCAACCGTCCAACAGCGGCGAGAAATGGCTGCTGGACACGGTCCGCGAGCTGTCCGACAAGGCCGGCATCAAGATGCCCGAGGTGGGCGTGTTCCCGGCCCAGCAATCCAACGCCTTCGCCACTGGCTGGAACAAGAACGACGCCCTGGTGGCGGTGTCCCAGGGCATGCTGCAGCGCTTCCGCCCGGAAGAAGTGCGCGCCGTGCTGGCCCACGAAATCGGCCACGTGGCCAACGGCGACATGGTGACCCTGAGCCTGATCCAGGGGGTGGTGAACACCTTCGTGATCTTCGCCGCCCGGGTGGTGGGCTCGGTGGTGGACAGCTTCCTGCGCCGGGACGGTGGCGGCGGGCTGGGCTTCGGCTACTACATCGTGGTGTTCATCGCCGAGATCATCTTCGGCATCGCCGCCAGCACCATCGTCATGTGGTTCTCCCGGCGCCGGGAATACCGGGCCGACGTGGCCGGCGCGCAACTGGCGGACCGCCGCGACATGATCGGCGCCCTGCAGCGCCTGAAGGCCGAGTACGAGGTGCCCAACCAGATGCCGGATTCCCTGGTGGCCTTCGGCATCAACGGCGGCGTGCGCCATGGCATCGCCGCCCTGTTCCGTTCCCACCCGCCGTTGGATGACCGGATTCAGGCGCTCAACGAGAAACGCTACGGCTGAGCCGCGCTAATCGAGCTGGCGGATGTGGTAATCCAGCTTGCCCTTGCGCAGGGCCTTGCCCAACTCCGGGTGGGCCTGCACCCGGCGGCGCAGATGAATGCTGCGCGCCGGGTCCCGGGTGAAGGCGATCACCGCGTTGTGGCAGTCCGCGCAGGACAGCCGGAAGCGGCTGCTCCAGGCCGCCATGGTCTCCGCGTCGCCGGCGTGGCTGGCCCGGTATTCGGTGTAATCCCCGAAGTTCATCACCAGGGTGCCGTGGTCGCTGACGTGGCGTTCCAGGGTGGCCAGCCACGCCTTGTCCGCGGGCACCGCCCGGCTCACCGCCTCGTTACTGGGAGCGAACAGGTCCTCGATGATCAGATCGAAGGGTTCGCCGTCGTAGGCCTGGAGCCAGGCCACGGCGTCGCCCAGCACGGTTTGCTCGCCGGGCTGGACCACCGAGAACACCTCCCGGGCCACCGCCAGATGGTGGGCATCCAGCTCCACCGCCACCAGCCGCTCCGGGGCCAATAGCGCGCGCAGCGGCGGCACCAGGGAACCGCCGCCCAGGCCCAGGATCAGCACCCGGCGCAGGCGCGCCGGGTCGCCGAGCAGGGCCGGCAGCCACAGCAGGTCCCAGACGCTGCCGGTGACCAGGCGCTTGGGGTGGAACTCCGAATGCTGCACGCCGTTGGCGAACAGCCGCATGCGGGCGCCCTGGCGACGCACCTGATAGAGCACCCCGTCTTCCCGCCGTTCCCAGATCACCGCCATCAGAGGCCCTCGGCGCCCAGGGCCACGCCGGCCCGGTCGCCGTCCGGGCGCGGTTCCGCCAGGCGCACGCGCTCCGCCTCCAGGCCCAGCTCATCGGTGAGGATGCGGCGCGCGCGCTCGGCGCGGGTTGCCGCCAGGTCCACCAGGGCGTCGCCGTCCACGCCGTCGGCGGCGTTCTCCAGCAGGCGCCGCCAGGCCTGGCGGGCACGCTCGGTGTCGTCGTCGCCGAGGCCGGCGGGGTCCGCGTCGAGACGGTCCCGATAAAGGTCCAGAATCCGTTCGCGCCCCTCTTCCCCGGTCAGGGCGGTGTCCAGGCCGCGCCAGTCGCCGCCCATCTCGTCCACCAGCCGCGCCTCGCCCAGGGCACGGCGGTCGTCGCCGTTGGCCTGGCCGGTGAGCACCAGGGTCAGGTTGTCGCGCTGGCCGAGAATCTCCGCCAGGGTGCCCAGGGCCTGGCGGGTGTCCGGCCCGGGCCGGTCCGCGCCGGCGACATAGGGTACGTACTCCAGGTCGCCGTCGCCGCCGCCCACCAGGCCGGCGAGCATGGAAAACGGCGCCGTGGCCGCTTTCACCAGCACGTTGCGCAGCACCCGGAACACCAGACCGCCGACGCTGAAGTCCGGGTCCGACAGGTCCCCGGACAAACTCACCGGCAGGCGGATCATGCCGGAGCCGTCGCGCAGCACGGACAGGCCCAGCTTCACCGGTATGTCCATGGCCTGGTCGCTTTGCACCCGGTCGCCCAGGTAGAAGTCGTCCGCGGCCACCTGGGTGGTGCTGTCCAGTCGCTGGTCCTTGAGGCTCACCTCGGACCGCACGTCCAAGCGGCCCCGCTCCACGCCGAAGCCCAGGTAACGGGCGGTGAACGGAGTCAGGGTCTCCATGCCGTAGCCCTTGAGGCTGCCGTCCAGATCCAGGGTCAGGGGCTGGGCGTCCACGGTCCCTTGCAGGGTCAGGGTGGCGGTGCCGTTGACCTCGCCCCGGGTGTCCACCCGGGCTTTGCCGCCGGCGGTATCGAAGCCGTCCATGTGGCCGCGCCAGTCCTCCACGGTGACCTGGTATTCCGGCGACAGGGTCAGATCCCGGTGCGCCAGCCGCGAATCCTTCACCGACACCCGGCCCAGCCGCCCCCGCCAGGGGGCGCCGCCGTCGTCCTCGGCGCCGTCGCCGCCCAGGCGCGCGCCCAGGCTCCGGCCCTGGTCGTCGAGCACGTGCAGAAAATCCAGGCCACGGGCGGCGAGGCCGTCGATGGCCACCCGTTCGGCGCCGGTATTCACGGCCAGGCCGTCGGCGCTCAGGTTGGCCACCGACAGGAAGCGCCGGCCGTTCTCGGACAGGGCCCCGTCCGCCACGCTGGCGCGGCCGGTGAGCGTCACCGTGGGGCCGTCGCCGCTCACCGCCAGCGCCAGATCGCCGCCGGCGCGGCCCTGGTCCACGGTGATCGGCACCGCCGCCTCCACCCAGGGCGACAGGGTGGCCAGGGGCAGGCCGTCGAATTTCAGCTTCGCCTTGAGGTCCAGGGGCGCCAGGCGGCCCTCGCCGGAATGGCTCAGGGTGCCCTGCTCCAGCACCTTGGTGTCGCCCTGCCATTGCCAGCGCACGCCGTCCTGGTCCAGGCGGAAATCACTGATCGTCAGGGCGCCGTCGGTGAGCGTCAGCTCCCGGGGCGTGGCCAGGGTGGCGTCGCGGAACACGGCAGCGGCGCCTTCCACGGCGAAGCGGTCCAGGCGGATGCGCCAGTCCGCCTCGCCCTGGCGCAGCTCCTCGGCGGTGTCCTCGGCGCGCTCGCGCACCTCCTCCTTGGCCCGTTCCGCCCGTTGCGGATCGTCGGGCAGGAACAGGGTGGCCAGGTCCAGGCCCTGGTCGGTGAGCACCGCCCGGGCGGCGGGATCGCGCACCGTCACCTCGGGCACCGTGAGCGTGCGCCCGGCGGTGTCCAGGGCGACGCCGGTAATCGCCAGCTCCGGCACCGTCACGCTGTCCTCGTCGCTGTCCTGGGGGCGGATGCGCAGGCCGTCCAGGGTCAGCTCGCCGTTGTCCACGGTGAGGCCCTGGCCGGGCTCTGCACTGAAGCGATAGTCGGCGCCCAGGCCCAGCACCCCGGCCGGCACCTGGAACCGCACATGGGGCGCCAGCAGGCGGCCGAAGGACACCAGGTCCACCTTTTCCATGCTCAGGTGGCCGTCGACGCTGAACGGCGCGAAATGGAAGCGGCCGTCCCAGTCCAGGGTGCCGCCGTCCGGACCTTCCACGCGCAGCTGGTAGCGGTTGTCGTCCTCGCCCACGCCACGGGTGGTCAGGTCGTCGATGGTGAAGGCCACGGGCAAGGTCAGGGTCACCGGGGCGTCGCCGGCGGCATCGATCAGGTCCAGGCCACCGCCGCTCAGGCGCAGGTGTTCCACCGTGAAGGCCGGCGGGCCGGCCTCCTGGTCCGCCGTCTCCGGCTCGTCGGCGGCCGGGTCCTCGCGGCCCAGGCGGGCGATGATGTCGTCCAGGTTGAGGGCGCCGTCCGCGTCGCGGCGCAGCCGCGCGTCCAGCCCCTCCAGGTCCAGGTCGCCCACCCAGGGGCGCCAATGGAACAGGGAGGACCACAGCTCGGCGTTGAGATAGAGGCGGTCGAAGCGCGCCAGGGTGCCGGTGTCCGGGTCCGCCACCGAGAACCCTTCGGCGGTCACCGACAGGGTGAAGGGGTTGAGGGCCACCCGTTCCAGGGTCACCTCCCGGCCCAGCAGGTCGGTCAACCGCTCGCGGGCCTGGTCCCGGACCCAGCCGGGCAGCAGGAAGAACACCACCAGGGCGTAGAGCACGTACAACGCCGCCAGAATCGCCAGAGCGCGGCCGCCCCATCCCCGTGAGCGCCACCACCGAGCCGGTGTCTGCATGAATCACCTTCCTTATTCATAGAACGCCGTATCCTAACATTCAACTCACCGCCATGGCCCGGCATGGTCCCCGGCGCCCGGCGGATTCCGCCCCGCCGGCCATTGCCCGTCACCTCGCCGCGACGACAATGGGCGCTTTCCGATCGGGAGTTTTTCCATGAGCGACAATTACCTGCTCAAGCTTTACCAGCGCACCGCCCGCCTGCCCAAGGGCAAGGTGCTGTTTTCGCGGCTGTTCGCCCGCCAGGCGCCCTACTTCGGCACCGTCCGGCCGCTGGTGGAGGAGCTGCGGCCCGACTACTGCCGGGTCACCTTCAAGAAGCGCAAGGCGGTGCAGAACCACATTGGCACGGTGCATGTGATCGCCATCTGCAACGCCCTGGAAGCGGCCATGGGCGCCATGGCCGAGGCCTCCATTCCCAAGCACCTGCGCTGGATCCCCAAGGGCATGGACGTGCGCTACACCGCCAAGGCGGACAGCGACATCAGCGCCGTGGCGGAGGTGGAAGCCGGCGCCTGGGAAAACGGCCCGGACGTGCCGGTGGCGGTGACCGCCCGGCGCGCCGACGGTACCCCGGTGGTGGAAGGCACCATCCATCTCTGGGTCACCGAAAAACCGGGGGTCACCGAAAAACCGCCCCGCTCATAAAGGCGGCGGCGCGGTCCACGGCGGCGGCCAGATTGGCGTCCTGGTCGCCGCCGCTGCGTTTGCGCGGCTTCAGGTCGTGGTCGCCATCGAACACCCAGTGCAGGGTCAGCGCCGCCGGCAACGGGTAGCCCGCCACCTCCTCGCGCTTGCCGAACGGGTCCCGCTCGCCCTGGCAGATCAGCACCGGCCCGGTGAGGTCGGGGAAATGATCCAGACGGGTGCGCTCCGGCTTGCCCGGCGGGTGGAACGGGTAGCCGAATACCACCGCCCCGGCCGGCGCCGGCGTGCCCGGGGCCGCCAGCAAGTGCGTGGCCATGCGCCCCCCCATGGACTTGCCGCCCACCCAGAGCGGGCCCTGGGCCCGGCCCGCCACGTCCTCCAGCACCGCCTGGAAGCGGGCCAGCAGTTTCGGTGCCCGGTCCGGCGGCGCCTTCACGCCTTCCGCCCGGCGCCGTGCCATGTAATCGAATTCGAAACGCGCCACCGCCACCCCGCGCGCCGCCAGCAGCGCCGCCATGCGCGCCATGAAGGGGCTGTCCATGGGCGCGCCGGCGCCGTGGGCCAGGATCAGGGTGGCGTGGGGCGGGCGCTCGGGGTGGTCCCACAGCAGGGCGGAAGGTTCGGGCATGGCCGGCTCTCCGGGTGGCGATGTATCGAGGGCGCTAACCGTCCCACAAATGCAGTTGCCCGGCCAGCCCCGGCGGGCGGAAGGCGCCGGTGTCCAGGGTGAAGGCCTCCCGGGGCGCCAGGCCGGCGCGCTGGCAGGCGGTGCGGAAGCGCCGCGACAGCAACTGCGCCCAGGGCCCCTGGCCCCGGTGGCGATGGTGCCAGGCACTGTCGTAGACGGCGCCGCCGTGCAGTTCGCGCACCGTGGCCATGACCTTGCCGGCCCGGTCCGGATAATGGGTCTCCAGCCACTCCTGCCACAGCCCACCCAGCTCATGGGGCAGCCGCAGAATCACATAGCCGGCGCTGCGCGCTCCGGCGGCGGCCACCTGCTCGACGATGTCCTCCATCTCGTGGTCGTTGATGAAGGGGATCAGCGGCGCCACCAGCACCGTCACCGGCACCCCGGCCCGGGCCAGTTCGCGGACCGTGCGCAGCCGTTCGCGGCCGCCGCTGGCGCGGGGCTCCAGCTGGCCCTTGAGGCGGTTGTCCAGGGTGGTCACCGACACCGCCACGGAGGCGCGCCCCTCCCGGGCCATGGGGCCGATCAGGTCCAGATCGCGCAGCACCAGGGCACTCTTGGTGATCAGGCTGAACGGGTGCCGGCATTCACTGAGCACCTGCAGGATCTCCCGGGTGAGGCGCCGCTCCCGCTCCACCGGCTGGTAGGGGTCGGTGGCGGTGCCGATCACCAGCGGCCGGCACTGGTAACCGGGCTTGCGCAGGGTGTCGCGCAGCACCTCGGCGGCGTTGTCCTTGCAGAAGATTTCCGACTCGAAATCCTGGCCCGGGGACAGGTCCACATAGGCGTGGTTGGGCCGGGCGAAACAGTAGATGCAGCCGTGCTCGCAGCCCCGGTAGGGATTGAGGCTGGTGTCGAAGTGCAGGTCCGGGCTCTGGTTGCGGGTGAGGATCGAGCGGGCGATCTCCCGGTGGTAACGGGTGGGCCGCGCCGCCGCCGGTTCCTCGTGTTCGCTGTGGGTGGTCGCGAAGCGGCCGGGGCGCCGGTTCAGGGTGCCACGGTTGGACGCGCGGGTAGCCATGGGCAAGCTCCAGAATACTGTTCTTATGGACAGTATAGTGAGAGCGGACGGGACTGCAACGTGTTACCACCTGGAGCGGTGGCGGTGCTCAGTGCGGGCGGACCGGCTGCACCAGCACCCAGGGCATCACCACCACGGTCCACAGCTCCTGGCCGGCTTCGAACCAGGCCCGCGCCTGTTCGTCCTGGACGCCGTCCACGCGCCCCTGGGCGCGCCATTGCTGGAGCTGCTCGGCACGGTCCTCGGCGAACGCCACCGCCACCTCGATCAGATCCAGGTCGCCGGCCACCGCCACGGTCTGGCCCCGGGCGAAGAACGGCTGCAGTTCGGCCCAGTGGGCGCGGGCGGTTTCCTGGTTGAGCTTGGCTTTGAGGATGTCCGTGTCGCTGGGTTCGGCCATGGGGTCCTCCGGGGTTGGCGGGGGCGCCATTATGGGGACCGGGGCCGCAAAAAGAAACGCCCGCCTGGGGAAGGCGGGCGGGCTGTACCGGGCCGAAAAGAACCTCCTTGTTCGTTCGCGTCCTTGCCAAACCACTATAGGAGCGACGACGGCGCTTATCGATCAGAGATTTGCTCTGATTCGTGTAGGAAATTCGCTATTCCCAACGTATGCTCGCGCCGACATCGGGCACCGGTTCCCCGTCCCGGTCGAACAATTCCAGGCGCGCGCCCTGCTCGTCCAGGCTGACCCGGGAGAAGGCGTCGCGGCTGTACACCCGGCCCGGCACCCGCACCTTGCCCAGGGACGGCTTCCACAGGCCGCGCAGGCGGTGGTCGTCGCGAATCATCGGCCGGTACCAGCGGAACGCCATCAGCGCCGTGGGCCAGAACAGGCCGGAGCAGATCCAGGCGTGCAGCGGCGCCTTGCCGAGACCGTCCAGGCGCGCGTACAGGGAGGCGTGCACATCGCCGCTGAGCACCAGCAGCCGGCGCGCGCCGCTGGCGCGGATGCCGTCCAGCAGCCGCTGACGCTGGGCGCGGAAGCCCTCCCAGCTGTCCTCGCCGCGGAACGGCCAGCGCTGCTCCGGAAACAGCGGCACCGACGACACCAGGCATTTGACGCGGTCCGGCCCGTCGTTGAGCCAGGCCAGCACCGCCTGCTCCTGCTCCCGGGAGAGGATGTTGCGCTGCCAGGGCCAGCGGCTCAGGGCCCGCTCGGTGCGCAGATCCATCAGGAAGAAGTCGGCGGCGCCCCAGCGGAACCGGTACCAGAGCTGCTCCGGGTCCCGGTCCAGGCGGCTGCCCGCCGCGTTCAGCGGCACCGCCGGGGAGTGCGAGGCCTGGTAAATCTGGTAGGCCTTCATGGCCGCCGGGTACTTGCTGGTCCACAGATCCGGATTGGCGCGGGCCGGCCAGTTGTTCTCGATCTCATGGTCGTCGAGGATCATGTGGTGGTTGTGGTTGGCCATCAGCCGGCGGATGTTGGGCTGGCCGAAACTCTGCCGGTAGAGGTCGAAGTACTGTTGCTGGGAGGAGGCGGCGCCCAGCTTCCAGGTGGCGTCGGCGTAGACCTGATCGCCGGCGTACAGCACGAAGTCGGTGTCCCGCTCGGCGGTCTGCCGGCCCATGACCTCGAAGATGCGATCGGCGCGGTCGTCCTCCACCTCGTGGTCGAGCCCCACGAAACGGTAGCAGCAGGAACCGAACAGGAAGCTCACCGGCGCCCGGTCGTCGTCCGGGGCGGTGCGGAAGTGCCCCAGGGGCAGGCGGTGCCAGTCCAGCTGGGTGTCGGCGCTGTCCGGCCGCTCCACGTACCCGGCCTGGTATTCATAGCGGGTGCCCGGACTCAGATCGCGCAGCACCACCACGCCGCTGCTGTCGAAGTTGCCGTTGATGCGGAAATGCCGGGGCCCGCGCCAGTGGAGCTCGCCCACCGCCCGCCAGCGAATGCGGCCGTGGGGCGCCTTGCGACCCGCCGCCAGGGCGCCGGCGGGCATCACGCCAAGAATGCGGATGTGGGTGCGTCCGGCGGTGCCGACGATCGGCCCCACCGCGAATGGTAAGACGGATATGGTCAAGGTTCCCTCCCCGGGCCATCGTGGATTGAGCCCCCGCATAAGCGCTGCTAGCATCGATAAAGGCCAACGACGGGGTACCCTTTATTTTGATGCAGGAAGCGGTTTCTTACCTTCTGCGGTTCGCCGTACTGACACTCCTGATCGGACTCCTTCCCTCCCCCGCGTGGAGCCAGGAAAGCGCCGTGATCGACGGCCAGAGCGATACGCTGCGACCCTACGCGGCCCTCAGTTATTTTTGTACGCCTCCGGAACAGTCCCCCGCTCCCGAAGCCGTGAAAAGCGACCCGGACGCCTGGCCCTGGCGGCGCGCCGACGGCGTGCCCAACCTGGGTTTCACCGCCGAGCACTGCTGGTTCCGTCTGCCGGTGCGCAACGTCTCCGACCAACCCGCCGACTGGTGGCTGGTGGTGGAGTACGCCCTGCTCGGCGAGCTGGACGTGCACGTGCTCGACGGCGACCGCGCCGTGGCCGACTACCGCGCCGGCATGGACCGGCGCTTCGACACGCGCCCGGCGGCGGAGGCTTTGCCGGCGTTTCCCCTGAGCCTGCCCGCCGGCGCCGAGCGCACCGTGCTCATGGAAGTCGCTTCACCTCACAGCATTCAACTGCCTCTGCGGCTGATGAGCAAGTCCGCCTACGATCAGGCGCTGCTCAGCCACACCCTGATCCAGGGGGTGTTCTTCGGCGGCATGCTGGTGATGATCCTCTACAACCTGTCGCTGTTCTTCTCGATCCGCGAGCGCGCCTACCTGCTCTACGTGCTGTGGTCACTGGCCATCACCCTGTTCATGGCGGTGTTCCACGGCTACGCCCAGAAGTACCTGTGGCCGGGCTCCGCCCTGCTCAGCCAGTACGTGATGCACTACCTGCTGCCGGTGCTGGTGATCCTGCCATCGCTGTTCACGCTGCATTTTCTGGATTTGCCGTCCCGGGCACCGCCGCTGGCGCGGCTGCTCAGGGGGCTGGTGACCACCGGCGTGGTGCTGCTGCTGGCGGCGCCCTTCGTGAGCCGCCAGTGGCTGATTCCGGTGGCGGTACTGGCGGTGCTGGCGATGGATTTCAGCATCCTGCTGGCCGGCGTCCTGCGCAGCGCCGCCGGCGACCCGGACGCGCGCATCTTCACCCTGGCCTGGCTGTGCTTCATCGTCGGCGCCGCCGCCATGTCGCTGAACAAGTATGGCGTGCTGCCGCGCACCGACCTCACCGAGAACCTGCTCCAGGTGGGCGTATTCCTGGAGGTGATCCTGCTGTCGCTGGCCCTGGCGCGGCGCATCAACCGGCTCAAGGAAGCCCACGCCCTGTCGGTGCGCGACAAGGCCATCGCCGAGATGGACGCCTTCAAGGCCGGCGCCCGCAACCAGGCCAAGAGCGAATTCCTGGCCACCATGAGCCATGAGATCCGCACGCCGATGAACGGCATCATCGGCATGACCGATCTGCTGCGCCGCACCGACCTGAACAGCCAGCAGGCCCAGTACGTGGACACCATTCACCAGTCCACCCAGTCCCTGGTGACGGTGATCAACGACATCCTCGATTACTCACGCATCGAATCCGGCAAGCTGGAGCTGGAATACCAGGACGTGGACGTGGAACAGCTGATCGACGACTGCGTGCGGCTGTTCGCCCTGCGCGCCTCGGAAAGCGGCGTGTCCCTGTACACCTACGTGGATTCCCGGGTGCCCCGGCGCATCCGCACCGATCCGATCCGCGTCAAGCAGATCCTCACCAACCTGCTCAGCAACGCCTACAAGTTCACCGACCGGGGCCAGGTGGCGCTGCACCTGGGCGTGCGCCAGCCCCCGGACGAGCAAGGCCACTGCGTGGTGATGCTGGAAGTGGTGGACACCGGCATCGGCCTGGACGAGGCCCAGCAGCAGAACCTGTTCCAGGTGTTCGGCCAGAGCACCCGGGGCAGCCGCCACCGCCTGCAGGGCACCGGCCTGGGCCTGACCATCTGCAAGCGGCTCACCGAGCTGCTCGGCGGCGAAATCGGCGTGTCCAGCTCCCTGGGCCGGGGCGCCACCTTCTGGGTCACCCTGCCCACCCTGTCCCGGGAACCGGCGCGGCCGGAAAAGGCCCTGGCCGGTCACCGGGTGATGATGATTGACAACGACGCTTCCCTGGCGCTCAGCCTGTCACAGCTGATGACGCGCTGGGGCCTGACGGTGCAGGAATACGCGGACTGCGAGCAGGCCCTGGCGGGGCTGGACGCGGAGGAAGCGTCGGCGGATCTGCTGCTCGCCTCGGAGGCCAACCTGGCCCGCCGCGACGTGCTCACCACCATCCGCGAGCGGCTCGGCAACCCGCCGCTGCTGATTCTCCAGGCCACCGGCGCGGAAATCACCGGCGAACTGCCCGACGACATGCTGCTGGTGGAAACGCCGGTGTCGGCCCGGGCCCTCAAGCACAGCCTGGGCACCCAGCTGCGCGAACGGGAGGAAGCCGCCGCCGACCCGGTGGCGCCACCGGCCCGGGGCGGCCACCCCAGCCTGTCGCGGCTCAACGTGATGGTGGTGGAGGACAACGCGGTCAACCAGCTGGTGATCGACAGCATCCTGCGCTCCATTGGCATCCAGGCCACCCTGCTCACCGACGGCGGCCAGGCGGTGCGGCGCATGGAAGCGACCCCGGGCAACTGGGACGTGATCTTCATGGACTGCGAGATGCCGGTGCTGGACGGCTACCAGGCCACCCGCGAGATCCGCCTGCTGGAAACCCGCCTGGACGTGGACCCGTGCTGGATCATTGCCCTGTCCGCCCACGCCACCGGCGATTATGTGCACAAGGCCCGGGACGCCGGCGTGGACGATTACCTGAGCAAGCCGGTGTCCCGCAATCAGGTGCTGGAGGCGCTGCAGCGCAACCGGGCGATGAGCGGCGCGGGCTGAAGGGATCGCGCCTGAAGCCGCTCCTACCCGGCAACCGGCAGCCACCGTAGGAGCGGCTTCAGCCGCGAACGGCCCGGGCAGTTTCAACCGCGCGTCGGGGCCAGTATCATAACGGCCCTGATTTCCCGTCGAAGATTGAAAGCCCCATGAGCGAACAACCCCGCAAGATCCTGGTCACCAGTGCCCTGCCCTACGCCAACGGCCCGATTCACCTGGGCCACCTGCTGGAATACATCCAGACCGACATCTGGGTGCGCTTCCAGAAACTGCGCGGTCAGCGGTGCACCTATGTCTGCGCCGACGACGCCCACGGCACCGCCATCATGCTCAAGGCGGAAGAGAAAGGCATTTCCCCGGAACAGCAGATCGCCGAGGTGAAAGCGGACCATGAACGGGACTTCGCCGATTTCCAGATCCGCTTCGACAACTACTACAGCACCCACAGCCCGGAGAACCGCCAGTTCTCCGAGATGATCTTCCAGCGCAACAAGGACGCCGGCTACATCGTCGAGAAGGAGATCACCCAGCTGTACGATCCGGAAAAGGGCATGTTCCTCTCCGACCGCTTCGTGCGCGGCACCTGCCCCAAGTGCAAGGCCCCGGACCAGTACGGCGACAACTGCGAGGTGTGCGGCGCCACCTATTCCCCCTCGGAGCTGATCGAGCCCTACTCCGCGGTGAGCGGCGCCACCCCGGTGGAAAAACAGACCACCCAGCTGTTCTTCGACCTGCCCCAGTTCGAGCCCATGCTGCGCGAGTGGACCCGCTCCGGCTCCCTGCAGGAAGGCGTGGCCAACAAGCTGCAGGAATGGATCGAGGAACTGCACCCCTGGGACATCTCCCGGGAAGCGCCCTACTTCGGCTTCGAGATCCCCGGCTACCCGGGCAAGTACTTCTACGTCTGGCTGGACGCGCCGATCGGCTACATGGCCAGCTTCAAGAACCTGTGCGAGCGCGAAGGCTGGGACTTCGACGACTACTGGAAAGCGGATTCCGACGCCGAGCTGTACCACTTCATCGGCAAGGACATCATCAACTTCCACGGCCTGTTCTGGCCGGCCATGCTGGAAGGCGCCGGGCTGCGCAAGCCCACCGCCATCTACAGCCACGGCTTCGTCACCGTCAACGGCGCCAAGATGTCCAAGTCCCGGGGCACCTTCATCATGGCCCGCACCTACCTGGATCATCTGGACCCGGAATACCTGCGCTATTACTTCGCCGCCAAGCTCAACAGCCGGGTGGACGATTTCGACCTCAACCTGGAGGACTTCGCCCAGCGGGTGAACACCGACCTGGTGGGCAAGGTGGTGAACATCGCCAGCCGCACCGGCAACTTCGTCAAGAAATTCGGCGGCGTGCTCGCCGCCCAGCCGGACAACCCTCTGCTTGTGCGCGAGGCCCAGGAAGCGGCGCCGCGCATCGCCGCCTTCTACGAACAGCGTGAGTTCGGCAAGGCGATGCGCGAGATCATGGCCCTGGCCGACCACGCCAACGGCTACATCGCCGACAAGGCCCCCTGGTCCCTGGCCAAGGAAGACGGCAAGGACCGCGAGGTGCTGGAGATTTGCACCACCGCCCTGAACGTGTTCCGCCTGCTGACGCTCTATCTGAAGCCGGTGCTGCCGGGCCTGGCGGAGCGCGCCGAGGCGTTCCTCGACATCGAACCGATGACCTGGGGGGACGCCGACCAATTGCTCCTGGAACACCCGATCAACAAGTTCAAGCCGCTCATGGCGCGGGTCGACATGGCCCACATCGAGGCCATGCTGGCGGACTCCCGGGACACCAACCCGGCGGCCCCGGCCGACAATGGCGCCGACAATGGCGCCGACAAGAAGAAGGACGCCGAGGACGACACCATCACCATCGACGACTTCCTCAAGGTGAAGCTGCGCGCCGCCCGGGTCACCAAGGCGCAACACGTGGAGGGCGCCGACAAGCTGCTGCAACTGACCCTGGACGTGGGCGAGCTGGGCGAGCGCAACGTGTTCGCCGGCATCAAGGCCAAATACGCCCCGGAAGATCTGGAAGGCCGGCTGGTGGTGCTGGTGGCCAACCTGGCGCCGCGCAAGATGAAGTTCGGCGTCTCCGAGGGCATGGTGCTGGCCGCCGGCCCCGGCGGCGAGGACATCTTCATCCTCTCCCCGGACAGCGGCGCCGAGCCGGGCATGGAAGTCCGCTAGCTCCTACCGCGATATTCAACCTACGGAGCCACGCGGGATGCTACCTCGTAGCGTCTCGTCGTGGCCCGGATGGAGAGTCCGACTCCCCGACTGTCTGAAGCGCGCATAAAAAGCGGCCATAAAAAAAGCGGCCCGGGGGCCACTGCTGTCCCACAGTTGGCGGCCTCACAGGGCGAACCTCATTTGAGGTTCGCCCTTTTTACTTCGCCCCGGGTCCGGATTGAGGATCTCCGCCA